>Ga0247772_1000003_pt1 | contig 264269 bp, 213 predicted proteins | sample UWRJL151409C6_FD_179945 | JGI IMG/M metagenome (GOLD analysis project Ga0247772, IMG submission 179945) | Plant litter microbial communities from Arlington Agricultural Research Station in Wisconsin, United States - UWRJ-L151-409C-6 | ecosystem: Environmental > Terrestrial > Plant litter >...
AACCCTGAACCGAGCCCCATTTCCCGGAATTTTCGGGAGTGATCTGGTCCCAGTACTTCGAGTACTTCATGCCGCCGGTATCAATCGAGTTCCCCGTAGTGATGTTGCCGACGAACTTGCCGAGGGGCGCGGCGCCTCCCGAGCTAGGTCCGCCCGATGAGCCGCCTGCGCCTCCCGCACCGCCGCGACCCGCTGCGCTCGAGCCCCCCGCCGCTGACCTCCCGCCGCCACCCACACCAACCGTACCACCGAACGAGCCAGCGCTACCGCCGTGCTGAGAGCCACCCATCGCGGCGCCCGCGACGCCTGGAGCACCGGCACCCATCGCACCGCCAGCACCACCAGCACTAGGGCCCGCACCAGCACCAGCAACCGAAGGTGCGCCGCTCGAATGCACGCTGCCACCAGCATTCACGGAGCCGCCGTTCTCACCGTCATCGCTCGCAGAGCAAGCGACGATGCAGAGACTTGCAACCAGTGTCAGAACTTCGAATTTCGATTTTCGCACGGACACTCATACGGGTTGGAAATTTTTGCCGTAGCCGTCTGCCGCTCTGAAACGCCGCAGATCCATGGGCAATCATTGGGGGCAGTAGCGGCGGGCTGCTGCTTCCGTCGGGCAAAGTGCAAACGCGCCACTAGCGTTCGCGTCGCACATTGAGATGGCATTGCGACCTCCGATCCCGGAGCGCGAAGCGCCATGTCGTGCTCGTAGTCAAGGGTGATTCGGTTCTTCCGCGGGCTCCACTTTTGACTGACAACTTCGGGCGCGTACCGACAGTCGACAGTCACCGGCAGCGCCAGCCCCGGTTCCCCGCGCACGCGGGCGGCATTTGCAGAAAAATGAGCCGATTTCACGTCTGCGCTTCCACTGCCAATCAGCCATGTCGAAGCGTTTTTCCCAGACCTCCCTGTCGTTGGTGGTGGGGACGACCCGCCGCGACGTGAGCGATCTGGAACTCGCTCAGGCACTCGCTGTAGGCGAGGCCTGGGCGTTGGGCGTGACGTGGCATCGTTTTGCGCCGATGGTGCTGACCATGGCCGAGCGCTCCCTCGGCTCTCGCTCGGATGCCGAGGATCTCGCCCAAGACGTTTTCCTCAGCATCTTCCGCAAAGCCAACACGCTGCGAGAACCCGAGAAGTTGCGAAGCTTCGTGTACTCCTTCGCCGTTTTCGGAGTGAGGTCGGAGCTTCGCCGTCGCAAGCTGCGCGGCTGGCTCTCTATCCTGACACCAGAGGCCTTGCTGGAGCTGGGTCATCGCAGTGTGGACGTGGAATCTCGGGATCTCTTGCGCCGGTTCTACGCTTTGCTCGATCGCTTGTCGGCGCGTGACCGCCTCGTTTTCAGCTTGAAGGAGCTGGAGTCGATGACCATCGAGGAGATCGCCGAGGTCATGGACATCTCGGTGTCTACGGTCAAGCGTTCACTCACGCACGCAATGGCACGTCTCTCGCGCTGGATCATTGCCGACCCCGGTCTGGCGGACGTCTTCGACACGCGGCGGTGGCAACGATGACTTGGCCGGACGAGCCGACGGACACTCGCGCGTTGCACGTTCTCGCCAAGCTTGCGCGTAGCACAGTGCAGCGTCCTACTGCTGCCGAGCTCGAGCGCGGGTTGAACCTGCTCTCTGCGCGCGCCACGTCGCAAAAAGCGCGACGAATCAGAGTCATGCGCTGGTCGCTGGCGGCCGCGATCGCGACCGCGGGCGTTTGCGTTGCGCTCGGTTTCCGACTTGCTTCCGTCCTGCGTGGCCCCGGTCTGGATCCGCCCGCACTCGCCTATCGCGTTGAAGGGGGTAGCGTTCTCGCGGGTGGCTACCTGCGGGATTCTGGGGATGGCGGCGTTCGCTTGTTCTTCAACGAAGGCACCCGAGTCAAATTGCTGCCCGGAGCCCGCGGGCGTGTGCGATCGGTGGACAAGGAGGGTACGCGAATCGTTCTCGACCAAGGCACCGCCTCCTTCGATGTTGCGCGCAGTAAAGAGCGAAGGTGGTTGGTCGAAGCCGGGCCGTTCTCGGTTGCCGTCAAAGGAACGTTTTTCACCGTGTCATGGGACCCGCCGAGCGAGCGCTTCGAGCTTCGGCTGCAGCACGGCAGCGTCGTCGTCAGCGGCCCCATTGCCAGCGGCGACATCGAGCTGCGCGCCGGCCAGCGCCTAGTCGTAAACTTGCCCAAGGCCGAGACCTTGATCACCGACGAACAGGTCGAGGGAACGGCGGCAGGGTCGAGCAGCGCCCCTTTGCTACCCAATCAGCACCCAGTAGCAGCGGGGCCAGCACTCGCTGCCGGGCAGGCAACGGCCAAAGACGCTACTGACACGAGCTCGTCGTCGGCAGCGACGGTGAGCAGCGGCAGCAAGGTCGAGCACAAGTCGTCCTGGGCCGAACACGTGGCTCATGGTCAATGGAATCGCATTCTGGACGAAGTCGAGAGCAGAGGCGTCGAGACGACGCTCGAGACAGCGCCCAGTGAGGATCTATTTGCCCTCGCAGACGCCGCGCGCTACCGACGGCGCACTGACTTGGCCCGGGCGGCCCTGCTTGCTCAGCGCCGCCGTTTTCCTGGCTCTTCGCGTTCGCTGGACGCTCTCTTCTTGCTCGGGCGAGTAGAGGAATCGCACGACCGCGCTCGCGCGATCAGTTGGTACGACGAGTACTTGGGGCGCGCCGCGGCGGGTGGCTACGCGGCAGAGGCTTGGGGCAGAAAGATGGTGCTGACGAACGAGCTCAAGGGTCGCGCTCTCGCGCGGCCGATCGCCGAGGAGTACCTTCGTCGTTTTCCCAAGGGTAGCTATGCTGGAGCGGCGCGCAACTTGTGCGGCGTACCTTGAGCGTCTTCCGGTGTCTTGGCTTCGGCACTTCATTGGTTGCTCGGTATTGCTGCTCTGGGGCTCACCCGCGTTGGCGCATACCGTCGCCCTGTTGCGCCCGCCCAACCAAGCTGCGCGCACGACGGAGCTGCTGCAACGCCTGCGGGGCGAACTGTTGTCGGTGGGCTTCGAGGTAGTGGTTCGTGATCGAGCCAGGCAATCGAAGCCAAGCGCGTCCAGCTCTGAGCCTTGGCAGCGCTTACTCGCGGCCGAGGCAGAAGTAGAGGCCGTAGTCGAGCTCGTCGGAGAGTTCGAGCCCGTAGCCGTCGACGTGTGGCTCATCGACAGCGCGCGTCATTTTCAGCTGCTGACGAGGGTCGAACTCGATGCGGCTAGCGAAAATGCTTCGAAAGGTTTGGCAATTCGAGCCAGCGAGGTGCTGCGAGCCCGCCTGTTCGAGACGCACGTAGGAGCCGCTGAGCCGCCTTCAACGGGCCCGACTCCGCCGCCGGGGACGCTGGTCTTCGAGGCCGCCCCCGAAAGAACTCCGCACGCGACACGGCTCGGACTCGAACTAGGTGCTGCGGCGCTGGTGAGCGTGGATGGAGTTGGCCCCGCGCTCATGCCCATCCTGCGTATCGACTGGGCAATCCAGTCCGAACTCTTGCTGCAAGCGACGCTTGCCGGATTCGGAACGCGGCCCAACGTCGCGACGAGCGCAGGCACTGCGCAAGTGGCCATGCAGTACGGCTTACTAGGCGCTTGTTACCGATTGGATTGGGAACATCGCGTTCGACCCCTGGCCGCGCTTTCGTTCGGCGCTCTGCGGACGGCAGTCGTGGGCCAAGCCGACCTGCCGCGAGAGGGACATTCCGTCGATCAATGGTCGTTCCTGCTGGAGGCGAGCCTCGGGACCGCCTTACAGCTCTCGCGCCACTACAGCGTGGTGTTGGCAGGGCACGCCCAGATCGCGCAGCCCTACGTCGCCATTCACTTCGGAGATCAAAAGGTCGCATCGACGGGTCGCCCCAATCTGCTCCTGACCCTGACGTTCGGTGCCTGGCCGTGATCTGGCTTCGTCGCATCGCCGAGCTAGTCGCAGTTGCCAGCCTGGTGCTCGGCTGCTCGCGCGCCGACCTATTCGCCATCACGGAGGCCCCGGATTCGTCCGGCGACGCAGCCAGTGACCCCCCTCTGAGCTGCCTTTCGCCCGCGCTCAGCACGGGCGATTCCAGCCAGACGGTGCAGGTGAATTCGCTGAGCCGTAGTTTCGTCCTGCACGTGCCACGCAGTTATGACGGCACGAAGGCCGTGCCTCTGATCGTGGATCTGCACGGTCTAGGCAGCTCCGGGATGAATGAATTGCAGAACTCGCCATACCCGGCGGTAACCGATGCCGAAGGCGTCGTCATGGCGTTTCCAGATGGCTTGAAGGGTCCACTCGGTAGCGCTTGGAACTTCGGCCCGTGCTGCGTCGCAGACGTCGACGACGTTGGCTTCATCCGCGCACTCGTTGCGCGAGTGCAAAGTATGGCATGCATCGACGCGCGTCGGGTTTACGCCGTAGGCGTGCTGACCGGAGGCGGGATGGTCTACGATCTCGCCTGTAAGACCGCGGACATCTTCGCGGCCGTATCCCCCGCAGCATTCGATCTGGTCCAGGAAAACGTCGATGACTGCCTGCCCAGCCGGGCGATCACGGAGATTTCGTTCCGTGGCACCGCCGACCCGCGCGTCCCCTACGCGGGCGGCGCGTCTTCTTTGGTTCCCGGCATGCCGATTACATTTCTCGGCGCTCGAGCAACCTTTCAGAGATGGGCCGACCTGGATCACTGCAACGGCAACGCCACGGTGGAAGACGCCAACGGCTGCTCCTTCTATTCGAGCTGTGAGCGCGGTGTAGAGGTCGCGCTTTGCACGAAGCAGGGCGGTCGCGACCAACCAGGTGATGCGAGCGTTGCCTGGCCGATTTTGAGGCGGCACACCCTTTGATCATTTTTGACTCGATTCGGTTTGGCGAGTGCGAGCTGCATGCGCCAAACCGAGGAATAACTCATGCGCACTCAGAACTGGCTGAAGAACTTCCACACCTCTTGATACTGCCAGCTGCTTCCTGATTGCCCGTTGTCCGGATCCGGAGTGTGGTCACCGTTGAAAGAACAGAATTCGAGGGGGCATCCCTGGAACATCCCGTCAAGTCACCCGAGGCTCGGCTTCCCCCTGTTCCGGGTTGTCCGATGACTCGCTGCTGCAAGCGGCGCCAGACACGAGGCAGAGTGCAACCCCGCCGACGGCCCGCAATGATCCGCGCCAAATGGGAGAGCTCAGTAAAGGAATCGAGGCATATCGTGTTCTCGGGGTGACTTCGGTTGAGGAGGGGGGCTGGTAAGCCAGCTTTCCAAATTGGAAATAGCGACCGCCTCACACTTCCGTTGAGCAAAATGCACGGTGCCGCAAACCACTGATCAGCGCGTGTTGACGCGCGCAGCCTGAGCGGAAACTTATTGCCAATTCATGCGGTCAGAATTGCCCGCTCGGCTGGGTTATCCGCGTTCGATAGAGTCTCTTTGCTGCATGCGATTCAACACCGACTGAAGCAGCCGCGACGGTCGCGAGTTCATGCTTCGAAGAGAGAAGAAGATCATGCAACCAGGCGATTTTCGAACCTTGCGCGCATGCGGTTGCATCACGGCCCTTGTGCCGTTGCTGATCGCCTGCTCCAGCTCTGATAACGCAAGCCCGTCGGGAAACGCCGGAGCTGGCGGCTCGATCGCCAGCAGTGGCGGCTCGACACTTGCGGGCGCCTCATCGGGCGAACAGAAGGGCGGAGCTCCAGGAGCCGGCGGCACGTCAGCCGGGGTCGGCGGGCAAGACGTGAGCGCGGGCGGCGTGCCTGCCAGCACGGCAGGCCGCTCGGGAGGCGGCGCAGGGAGCGCCCTTGGCGGTGCAGGTGGCGGCGCTTCGGGCATCGCCGGCGCGTCGAGTAGTGGTAGCGGCGGGGCCGGCGCTTCATCGCCAAGTGCTGGCTGCGGCAAGGCCGCAGGGCTCACCAGCGGCCGCGCGAGCATCGATGTATCGGGCACGATGCGGGAGTACATCCTCGCTCTTCCGAGCGACTACGATCAGAACAAGCCCTACCGGCTGATCTTCGGCTGGCACCCTTGGGGCGGCTCCGCTCAACAAGTCGCGAGCGGCGGCTACTACGGGCTGCAAAGTCAAGCCAAGGGCAGCGCGATCTTCGTGTCGGCGGAGGGCCTCGACTTCGGCGGCAACGGCTTGGGCTGGGGTAACACGAAGGGGCAGGACATCGCGCTCTTGAACGCGATGCTCGATCGCTTTCGCTCGCAGCTATGCATCGACGAGAACCGCATCTTTTCCGTCGGGTTCAGCTTCGGTGGCATGTTCTCATTTGCGGCGGGCTGCTCGTCGACCAGCATGATGCGCGCGATTGCGCCCATGGCGGGCAACACCACGGTCGCAGGCTGTGAGAACGGCACGCGACCGGTGGCGATGATGGGTTTTCACGGTACCGACGATGATGTCGTCGCCATCGACGGCGGCCGCAAAGGGCGCGACACCTTCGCCCAGCGCAATGGCTGCACTCAGCAAACGATGGCCAGTCAGCCGACTTGGTGCGATGTCGCCGGTCAGAAGTACCAACCCTGCACTTGCGTCACTTATCAGGGCTGCAAGGACGGGTATCCGGTCACTTGGTGTGAATACAAGGGGCCGCACATGCAAGCACCCAATTCCGGCGCGGCCGTCTGGAACTTCTTCGCGCAGTTCTGAGTGCAGGCACCTATTGGTGCGCCCGTATTCGACTCGGGCGTGCGCTTACCCTCGAAGGCAATGGCGCAGCGATCGGCAACGGTGGCGGGTCTGCAAACGGTGGCGGGTGAAGCGACCGTGCGCGTGAACACCACGCGTGTTCTCTGCTCCACGCCTTGAACTTTTCCAACGCCATGGGGAGGACGCTATTGGCCACTGCCGCGCGCAGATCTCACACCGTAGAATGCCGCATTCAAAGCGATTCAGAGTGCTTCACTCGGTCGCTGCTCGCGTCCATTTCCTGCGCCTCGGCGCTTGCTCAGCTTGTTTCGATGGAGGAAAACATGATTTCAAAGCAAAACAACCAACTCGGTATCGCTCTGTTCGCCGGGCTGGCGGGTCTCGCAATTGCCGCTTGTTCATCGGCAACCGACAACAGCGTAGGATCGGGTGGCGCGACTTCAACGGCCGGCGCGGCGAATGCAGCCGGAAGTCACAGTTCTGCGGGCAGCCCTGCGAGCGCAGGCAGCCCGAGCACGGGCGGCGCCCCGGGCGCGGCCGGCGCGATCGCCGTGGCCGGCAGCTCCCCGGTGGGAAGCGCGGGATCGGGCGGGGCCTCCCCGGCAGGTGGCGCGAGCACGGGTGGCACGAGCAGCAGTGCCGGCGCGAGCAGTGGCGGCACGAGCAGTGGCGGCATGAGCGGTGGCGGCACGGGCGGCAAGAGTGGTGGAGCCGGCAGTGGCGCTGGCGGCATGTCCACTGGGACCTGTCAAAAGGGGCTGATCAAGCCAGCTGAGGTCGTGATCATGGGCGAGTCGTTCTACGCCATCGCGCCTCAATACATTCAGAAGCGCATCCAAGACAACGCCCGAAAGGCCGGCTCTCTCGGCGCGAGCGACACATACCGCAACGTGGCCGTCAGCGGGCAGAATATGAACTACATCGCCACGACCGAATGGACTGCGGCCACGCAGGGCAATGCGTCCGTGAAGTTCGTGATCATGGACGGCGGCGGTATCGATTGCCTTTCCGGCTCATCGTGTCCGACGTGTGGAAGCACGTTCAAGACGCTGCTCGGCAAGATGGCCACCGCCGGCGTTCAGGATGTGATCTACACGCGCTATCCGGAACCCGGAGCCCCGCCAGGTTCGGACGCAGCGTTGAAGTCTTGCCTCGACGCCACCATGCCGGCCATGCAAACCACCTGTGAAGGCTCGACGGCACCGCGCTGCCATTTCGTGGATCTGCGGCCGGTGTGGAAGACCGGTGACACCACCGATGGCCTCCACCCCACCCAGTCGGGCGGAGAGCACGTTGGCGATCTGCTCTGGTCGGAGATGGTCAAGGGCTGCTTCGCGCAATAATTCTCTCCGATAGGATGCGCGCGAGGGCGAGGCTCGAGCTTCACACTCGCGCGTCACCTGCAGTTGCGCAGCATGTTCATCCGCACAGGTATACAGACATAGGTTAGGTGTTAGTAAATGAGGATCTCTTGTCTTGCCACCGTGCTCAGCGTGGCGACTCTGGCTCTTGGCTGCTCATCCGATAACACGGTGACGGCCCAGCCAACCGAACCGTTCGAGCTCGATGGCTCATGGATCTATTTGGGGCCTTCCGATGTGCCTCATGACTTGAAGATCAGCGATGCCTCCATGGCGTTTACGGATGTCGGCGGGAGTTGGGCATCGAACTTCACCATCGAGTCGTACGACAACCATCTTCGCCACTTTCAGTTGGTTTTCGGTTCCGGCACTGGGGCGTATCTGCCGGTCGGGGAAAACATGAGCGCAGCTTACGACTTGAGTGGTGCGCTGCTCACGGTTCAATTGGCGAAAGGGCTGGCCTCGTATCCGCCGCTGCAAGGCGCCGGCACCTGCACCAGTGCGACGGACGGCGCACCACTGCCTGACTGCAAACTTTATATCAAGAAGAACTGAGAAAGGGCTGTGCGCTTCCTCGTGCGGAGGCCTTGATCTTTCGTGCCCGCGCGCCGACACTCGGGCTCATGCGCCGAATCAGCGTCAAGCTCCTCGCGCTCACGCTCGGGCTCGCCCTGGGTTGCTCGAACTCGAACGACGGAGCAAGTCGTCCCGATCCTACGGCAGGTTCGAGTGGGCGCGGCGGTTCCGCGAGTACGGCGGGCGCGGGCGGTCAGTCGGGCGCCGGTGCGGCTAGCGGTGGTTCCGCGATCACGGGCGGCGCCGCGGGGAATGGAGCACAACCCAGCGGTGGGTTTACGGCAGCCGGCGCGAGCGGCAGTGGCAGCGCCGGGGCGTCGAGCGGCGGTGCGAGTGCCGGAGCAGGTGGTGGCGGCCGTTCGAACGGCGGCGCTCCTGGCTCGATCGGCGGTAGCGGAGGGGCCGGCACCTGCGTGCAGAACCTCGCGTGCAAGCTTTCGCCGCCGCCGAGCACGGGTGACCTGCATCAAGACTGCGTTGATCGCATCAATCAGTTCCTCACCCAGTGCGCGTGTTTGCCCGCGCTCACACGCCGCAAGGATGGTGAGGCCTGTGCCGATCAAATGGCCGAATACGACGCTTCCAAAAATACCGCTCATGCCGGGTTCACCGACAAAATCTGCCAGCCGAGTGGCTCGCAGAACGAATGCCCCGGTTATTCCTCCAATGCCCAGGTCATCGGTCTGTGCATGCAACAGATGTGGGATGAAGGGCCGCCGCCGACCAACCCCTGCAACGGCAGCTGCTACGAAGAACACGGTCACTTCATCAACATGACCGACAAAGACGTCACGAAGGTGGCGTGTGGATTTTACACGACCGCGTCGGGCAAGGTGTGGGCGGCGCAGAACTTTTTCCGCTGAGCGGGGAGAGAAGCGCCGCCCCCTCGAGCGCTACTTGCCGACGAAGGTCGTGACCGACATGCTGTCGAGCGCGGCGGTGAAGGCTCCGCCGCTCACGGCGATGGCGGTCTTTGCGGTGAGGCTGTCGGTCGCCGAGGTGACGTACGGCGTCATCATCGCGGGCGCTGCCGCGCCACCGGCGATCGCGATTGGAACGGAAACTGCGGCGGCGCCCTTGTTGATTGCGACGACTACGACCGTGCCGTCCTCGCCCGTGTAAGCCGAGAGCAGGACGTCCGTCGGAGTTGCGCCCGTGATCGCGACTCGGGTGTACCCCGGACGCACGAATTTGCTGTAGTTGCCGAGCGTATAGCAACGCTTCGTCAAAGCGCTCGAGCCTTTGATCAACAAACCTTCATTGTCACCGCTGGCCTCGTACCACCAATAGAGCCAAGCCGAAGCCTCACCGACGGTGAGCGCCGAATGGATCCAGCCTGCGACGGCGATGCCGTTTTTTATGTCGGTCGACGCACCCTGCTCTGGCCAGTACATCACGCCGGAGACCTCGCTCTCCCAGATCGGTTTGCTTCGTTTGCCTCCGTCGACGTCGGCTGGCCACGCCTCCGCTTTCTGCGTGTCGTACTCGTGCGTTCCGAGAATGTCGATCAGTGGCCACGCCGTCGTGTCTTTGGCTAGCCAATGGCCGTAGTCGTAGCCGTTGCCCTGGGCGCACGTGCTAGCGCAGCCGGTCGTGCCGGGAGTGTTTCCGAAGCACCCACACTTGAGCGGATCCGAACTGTTGGGATGGCCAGCAACCGTCGAGCCCGTAGCCGACATGTTGCTCCAAAGATGGATCCACTCCGACGGCTCGGGGGCAATGAACTTGACCGGCGGGTTCAAGGCTTTGAGCTTGGGACCCAACACCTTCACCCACTCGACCATCTCATTGGCGGTGAAGACCATCGAATCGTAGTCGCCGTTGCAGGGCGGGCCGATGGTCGAGCCACAGGAGGCAAAATCAGGCTCATTTGCCGCCGCAATCGCATACAGGTTTTGGGCCTTCGCAAAGTTGGCGATCGTGGTCGACCAGGAGTCGTAACAACTCTTGAGCAAGTGCCCACCCTTGGTGGTCGTGCCGTTGTCCTTGCAGTTGCCGGGTGCGGTCCACGGTGAGGCGATGACTTTTGCTTTGTAGCTTGCCGGAGGCACGACGCCGTTGAGCTTGCCCCCCGAGTCCATCGCAACCCGTACGATGGACAGCCCGAGACCGTTTGCACCCGTGCCGTAGAACGTGTCCCAGTTGACGGATGGATTGCTCAGGGCGGTGTTGAGACCAAAGCCGTCGATCGGTTGCAGCAGGCTCGCGCGCTGAACGGTGATCGCGGTCGAACTCGCACCGGCCGCGCCGCCCGTCGCTCCAGACCCAGCACTGCCACCCGCGCTCGAGCCCGCGACGCCAGCGAGGCCGGCCGAACCGGAGGCTGCCATGCCCGCCGAGCCCGCGCCCGCGTTGCTCGCGCCGCCGGCAGATTGGCCTGCGCCGGCACTCGGTGCGCCGCCGTTCCCGCTCGTCGAGCCGCCGGAGCCCGAAGCCATGCCGGCCGCGCCGCCGCTCGTGTGATCGGCCGTTCCCATCGCTTGAGTCCCTCCGCTGCCACCAGGACTGGCAGGGCCGGCGGAGTTGCAAGCAGGCAGCAGGAGAGCGAGCCCGTAGGTAAAGATCGGAAACTTGGTCATCACGAGGTCGGTATTGTCAGCAGCGACCAGCGATTGTCAGATTATTGATTGGACCGCGTCCGGCGCGCCCGCTTCAACGTGACAGAAGGCGCCTCTCGCTTTTTTGAACCGGTTCGAGCCACTTTCAGCGACTGCCGGGCATTGCATCACGTGAAAGCTCCGAAAGCGCTAGCAGCGGCAGCGCTGATCGCGACCATTGCCGGCTGCGCCGGCTCGAGCCCGGGCAGTGACGAGTCGCAGAGCTCGAGTGCCGGCTCCGCCTCCGTCAACGTCGCCGGACGTTCTGCGAGTGAGTGGCAAGCCGGCGCTGGAGGTGTCAACCCGGTGAGCGAGCCCGCAATGGCTGGCACGAGCGCGCTCGGCGAAGCGGGCAATCGCTCGCTCGGCGGCACGGGGGGAGTAGGCGGCGCCGCGCTCATTGCAGGTGCCGGACCAAGCGCTGGCGGAGCCCAGGCTGGCAATTCTGCGCAGGGTGGCGCCAGCGGTCAGGCAGGTGGCCCGCCCGTCAGCTGTGGCACAGCAAAGAGCGATACGCGCGTGATCGCCTTCGGGACCACCTTGGACGCACAAGCTCAAGTTTGCGAGTCGCGAGCGCTGGCCCAGTCGCTCGCGAACTCGAGCGCGTCGCAATGGCGAGCCAAGGGCGATCAAAAGCGAACCTATCCCTTCAAAGCGGCCAACGCCGACGTCCCGTACCGCGTCGTGGTTCCCATGAGCTGGGACGGAAAAGCCAAGCTGCCACTCGTGATGTTCCTGCACGGCGCCGGCAACGACGAGAGTTCGTATCTCGATCAGAACAACAAGCAGATGGTGAGTCTCGCGGAGCAGCGCGGCTACCTGCTGGTCTCGCCGCTCGGCTACCAGGGCGCGTACGGAACCTTTCTTCGCCTGCCCGCAGTCTTTGGTCAACCCGCAGAAGCGGCCAAGAAGATCGCGGCCATCACTCCCGACACCGAAGCGACCAACGAGCTCAGCGAGAAGGACGTGATCAACGTCTTGGAGCTCGTCCTCAATGAATATCCGGTCGATCGAACGGCCATGTTCTTGACTGGGCACTCGATGGGCAGCGCTGGCACTTGGTACCTCGCCGCGAAATATTCGGAGTACTGGGCCGCGCTCGCGCCGATGTCCGGACCCTTCGTGCAGGAGACCGGCTACCTCTGGGACAACATCAAGAGGATGCCGAACTTCGTCACGGAAGGAACCCAAGCGGAGTCGCTCGCGGGCAGCCGCGTACTCAAAGATTGGATGACAACGAACGGCTTCAAACTCCAATACAAGGAGGTGAACGCTGATCATCCCGGGATGGTCCGGTTGGTGCTGCCGGACGTGTTCACCTTCTTCGATGGAGTGAGGGCACCGTGAGCCCTCTAGGCGTCTTCCGGGTCTGAGACATTCACGCCAACGCCTGCCTTCGCAGCATGGCTTGGCGCGTCGCGCCCGCCCGCAATTCGAGCGACCGTATCACGTGAAACGAAACCGAGTGCCCATGACCGAAAAGCCGATCCGTACGCGAACCATCACCTCTTCCACCTTGCTCGCCGTATCGCTGTCGGCTGGCCTATTGGGTATCCACGGCTGTGGCGGCTCGGACGCTCCTGACGGCAGCGGCAGCTCCGGAGCCAGCGGCAGCGCGACCGGTGCAGCCGGCCATGGAGGGCAAACATCGCCGGGCTCCGGCGGTGCGTTTCCCACCGCGGGAGCGAGCGCGGGGGCGGGTGGGAACGGCAATAGCGCCGGCTCGGGCCTGGGTGGCGCGAGCGCGGGTGGCGCAGCGGGGAGCATCGCGCTTGGCGGCTCCGCGGGGTCCGCGGGCGGGGGCGGAGCTTCCAATGCCGGTTCTGCCGGACAAGGAGCAGGCGGCAAAGGGCAAGCCGGTGGGAGTGCGACCGCGGGGGCCGCGGGCAGCATCGGCACGGGTTCGTGCACTGCCTCGAAAGCAGTTTCTGGCAACGTCAGTGGCAGCGGCCCGCACAAAGTAACCGTGGAGACGAACGCGGATTCAGGCATCAAAGAGGGCACGATCTATCGACCCACCGATCTGGGCGGCACCGAAAAATATCCGATCTTCGTGTGGGGTAACGGGGCCTGCTCCCAGGACGGTTCGTCGAACACAGCGGCGATGGCCGAGATCGCGTCCTACGGCTACTTCGTCGTTGCGGACGGTACGCCCAAGGGCAGTGGCGGGCGAAGTCAGACGTCCAATTGGGCGGCCATGGGCAAGCCGTTGCTCGCGTACGTGTCCTGGGCGATTGCGGAAAATGGCAAAAGCTGTAGCGCCTATCACGACAGCCTCGATACGACGAAGATCGCTTCGAACGGATTTTCGTGCGGTGGCTTGATGTCGGAGGGAACGGCTGGGGACCCACGCATGACCAGCGTGGGAATCACCAGTAGTGGGCTGACGAGTGCCGACCAGGCTTTCTACAAGACCGTCCACACTCCCTTCCTGATCATTCTCGGGGGAACGAGCGACATCGCCTACGAGAATGGAAAACGGGACTACGACAATATCAGCGCGCTCGGTTTGCCGACGATGCTCTTCAGCAAGAACATCGGGCACGGCGGCGACCTGGGCAGCGCGCGCGGCGGAGATTTCACCAAGATCAATCTGGCGTGGCTAAACTGGCGGCTCAAGGGGGACGAGGGAGCCACTGGCAAAGGGGTCCTCGTTGGAGCGAGCTGTACGTACTGCAGCAACAGCGCTTGGGAAGTGAAGTCGAAAAACATTCCGTAGCGCTTCGAAAACAAGAACGGAGTCAGCGCGGCGACGAACGTGTTGTTCGCAGGTGTTCGAGTTTGTCACGCAATCGACAGCCCACTTTTCTTTTTCGAGTTGGGCTCATCGCTGGTTTGCACATCTGCAGTGGACGATTCCAGCTGCGCGACTGATGACGAGATGGGTGCCTGTTTTTTCAATGACAGGATACTAAATTGAGCTGTCAATCAACGCTCGATCCCTCTGCTGGTCATCACCCGGAACCGTGCCCATGCGTTCGCAAACCATCCAATCAATTGTTTTAGTCAGTGCCCTCGTGGTGGTCTTCGCGTGTTCTGCGGAGTCTACGGATACGACTTCCACAGCCAACGCGGGTTCACCGAGCAGGGGCGGAATGAGCAATGCGGGTGGCTCGCTCGCCAACCACGCGGGAACACCCGGTGGGGTGAACATGAGCGCGGGGGCAGGCGGGACTTCTGCGGGCGGCTCCACGTCGATGGCGGGCTCACCATTCGGTGGCGCTCAAGGCGGTGTCTCCGGCGCACTCGCCACTGGCGGCAGTGGGGTTGGCGTTGGAGGCCGATTTGGAGCAGGAGGTAGCGGCGCGGGTGGCAAAGCAAACGGCGGCAGTGGCGGCGGTGGTGGAAAGGCCTCCGGAGGTGCGGGCGGTATAGGCGCAGGCGGAGCGAGCTCGGGCGGAGCGGGCTCGGGCAGCGGCGGCGCCCCCGCGCTCGACTGCAACGCCACTATGCCGACCAACGGGACGAAACACACGGGGGATGGTCAGGGCGGTAACGGCAACCTCGCCTGGCAACTTTGGGCCAATACTCCGAGCAAAGGCAGCATCACGACCTTCAGCACTCCCGCGTTCGAAGCAGATTGGGACAGCGCCGGGGACTTTTTGGCTCGCATCGGCTTCGAGTGGGGGAACTCCGCCAAGGCTTACGACACATACGGTACGATCACCGCACAATACGCATACAAGAAGACGGGTACCGCCGGTGGTTACTCGTATATCGGAATCTACGGGTGGTCGACGAACCCTTGTGTCGAATGGTACATCGTGGATGACTCGTTCAACGGCATGCCGGTCAATCCGGGCAGTACTACCAACAAGGGCACCGTGAAGATCGACGGGGGTGACTATATCCTTTACACCCGCCAAACGAACGGAACCGGCGGCTCTCGGTGCAACGGTGTCTCCAGCTGGGCGCAGTACTACAGCGTTCGCAAAACGGCGCGTCAGTGCGGCACGATATCCATCACTCAACACTTCGATGCCTGGAAGGCGGCGAGCATGCCACTTGGGAACTTGCTCGAAGCCAAGATCCTCGTCGAAGTGGGCGGCGGCAATGGCAGCGTTCAATTTCCCGTCGCCAACGTGATGCTGGCCAAGTGAGAGGATGGGAGGACAGATCTGACCCCTTGGCGGAGCCCGAAGCCTAGCTAAGCTGGCCGTGCGAACTTCAAGGTCATCGATGAGCCGAACCAACGAAATGTGCACGCGACAGCCCAACCCCCGTTCAAAATGCGGCGCGCGCTGGAAGGGGATTCTCGTCGTGACACTCTCCGCCAGCGCGCTCGCCTGCAGCAGCGATCCGGGCGGGTCTTCACCAGCATCAGGCGGCGGAGGCTCGACCACGAGCACGGCCGGTTCGACCTCGACGGCCGGAACGAGTGCATCGAGCGGCGGAGCAGCGAACGGCTCGTCGGCAGGCAGCGGAGGGACACCGTCAGCAGGCGGTTCGGTTGGCAGTAGCGGCACGAGCAGCGGCGGGGCCAACACGGCCGGCACGAGCAGTGGCGGCACTAACACCGGCGGAACGCCCGCTGGCGGCGCCAACGCTGGCGGGGCGCCCAGCGGCGGCGCTGGTGCCGGCACGGCGGGGAGTGGTAGCGCTGGCGCCCCATCGGTGACCTGCCCGACGCCGGTCCTCAAAGCGGGAAATAGCGACAAGACGATCATGGTGGGTGGCAGCAGCCGCAGTTACACGCTTCACGTTCCTTCCGCGTACGACGGGAGCAAGCCGGTCCCGCTCGTGCTCGATTTCCATGGGCTCGGTGGCAACGGCAAAAGCGAGAGCACTTCGTCCCCCTACCCAGCACAGACAGACGCAGACGGCGTGATCATGGCATTCCCGACCGGGCTCTCGGGCCCCGGCGGTAACGCGTGGAACGTTGGTCCCTGTTGCGTCAAGAACACGGACGACGTCGCTTTCGCAAAAGCGCTCGTGTCCGAGATTGAGAAGACGGCTTGTATCGATACGAAGCGCGTCTACGCGGTCGGCTTCTCGATGGGCGGAGGCATGTCGCACTACCTCGCTTGTCACGCCGCCGACGTCTTCGCGGCCGTCGCGCCGGCGGCCTTCGATTTGCTCAAGGAGAACGTCGACGACTGCAAGCCTCCGCGACCCATCTCCGAGATCACGTTCCGTAGCACCGGTGACTCCGTGGTCAGCTATTCGGGCGGCGCTTCCATGGCGGTGCAGGGCATGCCCATTACGTTCTTGGGCGCCAAGGGCACATTTCAAAAGTGGGCAGCAATCAACCAATGCACCGGTGCGGCGTCTGCGGAAGACGCAAACGGCTGTTCGACGTACGCGGGCTGTCCGGCTGGCATCGAGGTCACACTTTGCACCAAGCAAGGTGGTACTCATGAAGCCGGCAACGCGAAGGTGGGTTGGCCGGCTCTCAAGAAGCACACGTTGCCCTAGCAGCGTGCGGTATTGGCGAGTCACCACGCTGCCCAACGCAGCGCGCGTTGTCGTTCGGGTCAGATTTTTGTCATGCGATTTCGACGACCGCGTCGCCGAAAAAATATGACCCGATCTCGCTGGCTGAGACTCCGCTAGACGGGAGACCGCTCGCGCTCCGGCGCGCCAGGAGCGCGCGCCAACAGAATTCAATGCCCATCGTCGATCTCAATTCGAGAGCCCAGGTCGTGATTCTAGCGGCTCGGAGAGAATTGCAGCCTGCGGCGGGCGAGCGCGAACGGCTCGAAGAGTTGCTCGACGCGCTGATCGGCGCAGGAGCGATTGCCACCTGGCCCCGCTGGGATCATGCGCTCTCGCGATCTCCTGACCGTGTGCGGTGACAGCTACTTGCGCTCGTAGAACGTAATACTGACGCCGCCTGCACCGGAGCCGGGGGCCGAGCTCAGAAACTTGCCGTCATTGAGGAACTTGTAGGGGCCGTCAACGGCGGCCTCGAACGCCGGCACGAGGCTGTTGATGGGGCCACAGTTGCGCACGATGATGAACGAGCCGTCACTCGGTGCCAGCGTGTATCGTGCGTCGAGCGTCGTTCCGGATGAGCCTGCCAGCTGATAGTCGGCGCCTCCGTCCAAGATCTTTCCGGCTACCTTGCCGGTGGTGGTGCCACCGGTGATGGGGATGATGTTGCGACTGCCGCGCTTGGCATTGCTGACGCTGAAAGACGAGCCGAGCGTGACGTTCTCGGTGAACACCGAGTCGCCCTTGGTGCCGCTTCCGCCCACGCAATCCCAGGCTGTGTTGGGGACCCCCTGAGGATCCTTGAGTTGGGTCTTGGCGGTCCCTGCTGCGGCTTTGGACACGTCATAGATGTTTAGCGTGATCTTATCAGCGGAGGCCACGCGCGTGCCGACGAGCTTCGTGGTGTTGAGCCAAGAATAGGAACCCGAAGTGGGCGCCTCGATGTCGGGTACGATGCGAACCACCTGGTCGCCAGCCGCTGCGACGCCGCAGTTCCGCACGAAGATACTGGTATTGTCACTGGTCTTGTAAACGAGCACCTCTTCGAGTTCCATCGCACCATTCGAGAGTGTGAGCTCGTAGTCGAGACCGCCGGCTAGCACCGTCCCTTTCAGTTTGTCGCCGGTGATGGTTCCGCCCGACACGTCGAGTTGGCGCCGTTTCCCATACTGCGTGTTCCCGACGTTGTGCGTGGCGCTGACCGTGAGCGATACGCTGAACACGAGCGTGCCCGCGGTCGGAGACGGAATGCCGTCAGCCATGCCGCAGGTCCACGAGGGATCGGGGACGAGCGTGGTGTCGCTGCTGGAGCTGCCAGCGTTGCCTCCGGCCGCGCTGCCTCCGGCGCTGACTGCACCTGCCACGCCAGTGACGCCGGCCGAGCCCGCGGAAGAGCTGACGCCCGCCGCGCCGCCGGCGCCAGCGGTGCCAGGACTGCCGCCGATGCTGTTCGCAGCGCCGGCAAGAGTCGCCATCCCAGCGCTACCGGGTGCTCCGCCAAGGCCCGCACCGCCTGTCGCCGGGCTGCTGGCGCCGCCGGAGGCTGCGTGCGCGCCAGCCTGTGCGGTCGTACCGCCCGTGCTGCCTATGCCCGCGTCTGACGACTGACCGCACGCGGTGAGCCCGGCGAAACCGACGGAGAGAAGGGAGCAAAGCAGCGCGTGATTGGTGACGATGGATCGCATGATGATGGCGTTTCCGTGGTGAAGGGGCACGAGCTGAGCAAGCGCGTGAATGTGACGCGGCTCGATTGCGACCAAGTTGTCAATCTGCGGTATCGAACTGAGCTGATCGTCGCTCGATGACACGATCGCAGTTACCGCAGGCCCGACGCGTGGTGAGGATAGTCTCGTCCACCCCTGAAAGAAGAGGTCAGTTCTGTCCCCCTGTCGCCGCTGTGGCTATTCGTCCACTCGGCTCCGCGAGTGGAGATTCTGAAGACGCGCAGGGCTCGCTCGCTCGACATTGCGGCTGCCACTGGACGTGAGTCGTCATGATTGGTCGCTGTCACCACAATCGAACGACGTCGGAATTTTCTGATGATCGTCCTCGCGTCAAAAAAATGAACCTAACGTGCACGGTACTTACGTCGTCGCACGTCGAACCCACAGGGGTTGTGAATCGACGCGCTCGACGACTTCGTGGTCGAAACAGCGACGCACGATCGCTCGATGAATTTGCGAGCCGTGCTGGCTCGACGAACGCCGTGAGTGCGAAAAGGTGGTTGGCGCCGCGAGTGCCGCGTCATGGTTTGAGCACCATTTTCCGCGTTCACGGATCAGCGCAGTTAGAAACGTTTTAGTGCGCATTTGTAAACGGAAAGCGGGTGCTGTCGCTATTGCTGGCATGACGGTGAAATTCGCCAACTGCGCCTCAATCGGGAGAGCCTCGTGAACAGAATGCATACCCTCGGCCTGGCGCGACACGTTGCCTGCGTCCTCGCTCCACTAATGCTGGCGAGTGCTGGCTGCACCGTGTCTGGTGCGGCTGGTGATAGGAATGATCCCGGTTCGGGACAACCCGGGGGTCCCGGTGCCGGCGGAAGCTCGGGTGCGGGGACAGGTGTAGGTTCGGGCGCTGGCGCAGGCTCAACGAATCAAATGGGCAGCTCAGGACCGATCGCACTCAGCGGCAAGCCTCTCTACAGCCGTTTCTTGCGCCTCACGAACAGCCAGTGGGAGAACACCGTACATGACGTACTGAAGTTGTCCGCGCCTACCGGTCAGTCCGATCAGTTCCTGCACTCCGTCGCGAACACTACCGACTTCGACAACAACGAGCGAGTCGTCTTGGTGAACAACGACACCTGGGGTGATTTCCAAGGCGCCGCAGAAGCGGTGGTCGCCAAAGTCACGGCTACCGATCAGGCGCTGAAAGCCGTCGTCAACACCACTGATTCTGCCACGTTCATCAAGACCTTCGGTCGGCGCGCGTTCCGTCGTGACCTCACAACTGCCGAGGTGACCACGTACACTGCGCTTTACCAACAAGGCAGCAGCTACTCCGGCTCGCAAACCGCCTTCACGAAGGGCGCCGCGCTGGTGATGACCGCGATGCTGCAGTCTCCCCATTTCCTGTATCGCACGGAACTCGGGGACAACGGCGCGCCGCTCTCCAGCTACGAGATGGCGGCGAAGCTCTCCTTCTGGCTCTGGAACACGACACCCTCCGACGCGATGCTCGACGCGGCCGCCAAAGGCACGTTCGACTCAGCTGACGGCGCGCAGGCCCAAGCCAAAACGATGCTCGACGACCCGGCTGCGACCAAAGCCATCCGCGAGATGCACAGCCAGCTGTACAAGATCCCGCTACTCGACACGATCACCAAAGACGCTAGCGTTCAAGGCTACAGTGATGGCTTGAAGGCGGAGTTCACGGGCGCCGCGAACTCCTTCTTCGACTACATTTACAGCAAGAATCTAGGCGTCAGAGACATCCTGACTACCAACGTCGGTTTTGCGGGGCCGCTCACGGCCGCGCTCTATGGGCTCCCCGCGAATGGCAGCGGAATTCAGCAGGTAACGCTGAGCGATCGTAGCGGCTGGTATTCGCAAGCGCCATTCCTCACCCAGTGGGCCATCAACGCCGCGCCTGATTCGATTCATCGCGGAGTACGCGTGGCGATGGACTCGCTGTGCCTCGAGCTCGGGCCGCCCTCAGGCGTCACCCTGCCGCCCGTGCCAGCTCAGGAAGCCAATCAAACCAATCGTGAACGCTACGAGAATCTGACCAACGGCTGTGGTCGGCCCTGTCACACCATCTACATCAATCCGGTCGGCTTCTCCTTCGAACAGTACGATGGGATCGGGCGCTTTCGCACTACGGACAACGGAAAGCCAGTCGATACCAGCGGCAGCTACCCGTTCTCCGACGGCGAGCAAAGCTTCAAGGATTCGGCCGAGTTGATGCAGGAAATCGCGAAAGGGCCTCAGGCCCACCAATGCTGGTCGAAAAAGCTCGCGAGCTACGCGCTCGAGCGCGACATCGTAGACAGTGAGCGCCCGACCGTAGAAGCGCTCGGCGCAGTCAGCCAGGCCTCGGGCGGCTCGCTCAAACAAGTGATGCTCGCCTTGGTGCAAAGCCAGGCATTCCGGACGCACGTGGGAGGAGCCCAGTGATCGAGTATTCCAAGCGCCGCAAGACCATCAACCGTCGCGCATTCCTGTACGGCGCAGGGACGATCGCGATTGGCCTGCCCTTCTTGGAAGGGTTGCCGGAGCGCTCGGCTTGGGCCGCGAATGCGCAGCCGATCTTCACCTTCTTCCTGTGCGGCGCCTGCGGCGTGGAACCGAAGAAGTTCTGGCCCGGGAGCACGGGGGCGCTGAGTGGCTTGCTCTCTTCAGGCAAGGCGGTGGACGCTCTGGCCGCTCAGGCCGCCAACTTGCTGATCGTGAAAGGCATCCAGTTCCCACTTTCTGGACCAAGCGGTTGCGGACACGCTCAGGGGCTCTCCCAAGCGCTCACCGGCAAGACGCCGACGGGCAACGGCAACCAAGCGACGGCCACCGGCCCATCCGTTGATTTCGTGATCTCCAAGGCGATCAACCCGACCGGCACGGACCCGATGACGTTGTACGCGGGCAACGTGAAGAACGGATTCATCGCCGACCGACTGTCGTTCGATGATAGCGCGCGTGTGCGGGCCTCCGTCGACAACCCATACAAGCTCTATCAAAAACTGACTGGTCTTGCCGCACCGGCTGGCAGCGGCGGTGGTAGCACCGGGGGGAGCGCGGGAGGCGGCGGTACGGTCTCCAATCCTCAGGCTGAGGAGCTGATCAAAAAGCGCAAGAGCGTGAACGACACGATCCGCGCAGAGCTCAACTCGCTCATGCAAAATCCCAAGCTCAGCTCTGCGGATGTTCAGCGCCTGAAGCAGCACTTCGACGCCATCCGCGACAGCGAGACGACGATGACGACCATGGGCACGCAGATGGCTGCGGTTGGTTGTACCTTGGACGGCGTAGACACCTCTGTTTATCAGGCTCTGTCGAGCTGGAAGTACAACGCGACCAACGTGGCGAATGGCGGCATCGAGAACATCGTCGAGCTGCACATGGGGCTCGTGGCGCTGGCCTTCGCTTGCGACTACAATCGCACTGGTACACTGCAATGGGGCGATGGGACCGATCACACGGTGTATCAAACGCCTGCCAATCAGACGCTCGGCAATTGGAACTTTCACTACATCAGTCATCGCACCCAATCTGACGGAGCGGTTGGCCAGAATTCGACTGCCGAAGCGGCGCACGCCGAGATTGACGTCGTGAGGATGACCACGCTCGCCAAAGGGCTGAAGCATTTCGCGGACCGTGGCCTGCAAAACAAGTCGGTCGTGGTTTGGACCAACCACGTCGCCGAAGGCAATCACAGCATGAAGAACGTGCCGTTCGTCCTTTGGGGCAACGCCGGAGGGGTGCTCAAGCAAGGCCAATACGTAGACGCCGCTGGCGCCACCAATGGGCAGCTGTACAACACGATCATCACTGCTGCGACGGGCAACGCGAGCCCCAACTTCGGTTCGAGTGGCGGCAAGGAAATTGCCGCCGTCAAAGCGTAGCTCTCACTTGGGTAGCCATCCGTTACTGGCGCGCGCGCCAAGCTTTCGAGATCTTCATGCCAAACATCGTTGAGGCCCTCCGGTCGATGCGTATCGGTCAATTCAATCGGCTTGGGCTGGTCACGGTGGCAATCGCGCTGGCAGCCTACGCGGTCGGCTGCTCCTCGGATGCACCGTCTGCGGACGCAGGCGTGAGCGGAGCACGTCCAAGTGTCGCGGGAAGCAACAGCACTGCTGGGCTGGCGAACAGCGCGGGCTCGGGCGGCGCGCAGAACGCCGCGGCGGGCGCGCCGATCACGAGCTCTGCAGGGGCGAGCTCCGCGGGCGCGAGCTCCGCAGGCGCGAGTGCTACCGGTGCCGGCGGAACAGCTGCGAGCGCAGCAGGTGCCGGCGGCAGCGCCGGCGCTGGGCGCGCGGGTGCCGGTGGCGGGCTATCGGGCACGGCTGGTAGCGCCGGCGGCGGCAGCTCTGCCACCGCCAAGCCGAGCGCAGGCTGCAGCGCCAAAACTCCTCGCCCATCGGGCGGCAAGGTCGAGGTGGCCAACACCTCGATCCACATGTTCCCCGAAAGCTACGATGGAACGAAGCCGTTCCCGCTCTTGATTGCTCTGCACGCGTGCGGCAACCCGAACACGGAGTTCGTGAACCTCACGAATGGCACGGGTTTCGCCACGGACTACGTGCGCACCTTTCCGAATACGCCGGACAGCGGTCAATGTTGGAGCAACTACAGCGGCGACATCGCTCGAATCACTGCGCAGTATGACGAGTTGGCGAGCAAATATTGCATCGATCAGAACCGCGTGTTCGCCATCGCGCACAGCTCCGGCGCGCAGATGTTGGTCAACATCCTGTCTCACAAGGCCGACGCCCAACACTTGAACCTCAAGGGCATCTCCCCCGTCGCCGCGGATCCGTACAACGTGGCGTTGCCGATGCCGGTCCTGTACATCGACGGCCTGAAGGACAATCAGCGCAGTGCGGACTCCGCAAAAAATACCGTCGCTAAATTCCGTTCCGCCAATTCCTGTATGGACAGCTCGAAGCCATACAGTCCCGTGATGCAGTGCAACAGCACCGATTCGGGCAAGCCTCTAGTGAACCCCGGGTGCAACATCTACGACGGTTGCACCGTGCCGACGATCTGGTGCGCGCACAACGATCCGAATTACAGCGGCACGCAGCACGGCGTGCCCTGTTTCGCCATCAAGTCGATGTACGACTTCTTCGCCAGCTTGTAGTGGATTCGAGTCTCGGCGGCGGTGCGCGTTCGCTCGAGTCGACGCCCACGACTATTGGTCATTGCGCGAGCGTCGATTTATCGCCTGCTCAAGGTTAGTTGGGGTACTGAACTGTAGTGTGCGGGCTGCGTTCGCCGAGAGCGCAGCTCGAGTTCGTTCAGGGAAGCGTGTGCGTTCCTTTCCCGCCTGACAGGTGGCTGCGCGCGCGTTCGTTCAAAGGATCCAAGCTGGCCATGATTCACTCGAGCGACCGACGCTTTCATCGAAAAGCATTCCTGGGGCTATTTTTGTCCGGGCTCGCGCTCCTTCCGCGCATAGCGCAGGCTGATGCTGCGCCTCTCGAAGTAACGGCAAAGTTGGTCGAGATCCCTTCGAAGATGCCACCCGATGACCTGTACGACTACGCGTACGTGATGCGTTATCAGGTGCAGGGAGGCGCGCTGGACAAGCAATTCCTGCTCGTCGCGCACTACAAGCCGCTCCTCGCGCGCTCCAAAATCAAAGACAAGATGAAGGCGCAGGTCTCCGGCAAGCTGCGATCCTTCAACCAAGGCGACGTGCACAAACTCAAATTGGCTGCGGATCTGAAGTCGATCTGGAAGGGCGCCCTGGTCGACGAATACGCGGCGACGGATCACAAGAGCATTCGTTACTGGTGTCTTCAAGTAGACCCGGCCTGATCCATTCACTGGAGAGCATCACGTGCATCTCGGACGATGGCGCGGCCGCGGCGCATGGCTGGTAGCGTGTCTCTTGCTCGCTGGCGGGAGCATTCCATTCTTCGCCGCTCAGCGAGCAACCAGCCGGAATCGCGCCCGTCTAGCGCGGATCGAGGTCTCTCTGCGTCGGTCTGACGGCGGGTCTTTGCTGCCGGATTCCGCGCTGTCCCTGCGCGTTGCCCGCTTGGATGGCTTGCTTTCGAGCTGGCAAACCATCGGTGGCTGCGGCGCGGGTAGCTCGACCGGCGCAGGCGGCGGGATCAAGTGGATCGGCCGCAGCGTGACTGGTGGGGCCTTCCAGTTGCAGACCATTGGTACGTATCTACACTTGAAGGACGGCTACAACCTCAGCCTGTTCAGCCAAGTCTCACGCGATCTCGGCGAGAAGTGGAACATGGGGTTCGCGGTGCCGCTGCTCTACAAATACTACCGCGACTACCGCGGCTTGCCCGTGGATATCTCCAATGGTGGGGTCGGTGACGTAGCGGCGTTTCTCACCCGGCGCTTCGGCGAAATCAACGATACGACTCTGACGCTGCTCGTCGGATTTCCGACCGGCGTTCACGACGCAAGCTACAAAATGGATCCCCTGACGCAGGAGAAGCAGCTCGGGCTCGGTAAGTTCACCGGCAGCGCGACACTCGATCACACCTTCGACGAAACGTGGGGCCTGATCGTGGTCGGCGGCTCCTTCGCGTACCGCGGTGGCGAAAACTCGCTCGGCAACTATCGCGCCCCCTCCGGTGCCGTGTACGGCTACAGCGGCTATTTCATGGGGCCTTGGGTGCCCTCGCTCGGTCTCTCTCTGCAACATTTTTTCGGCGTCGATCGCGACCGAGGGCTCGATCAGCAGGTCCAGTTGTGGTCAGTGGCTGGCACCTTCGAGCTCGAGTGGTCCAATGACTCGCTCGCCATCTTGGGCGGAGTTTCGTTGCCGCTGGGCTGGGATGAGCGCGGCGTCGTCGACGGCGCGAATAGCAACCCTGTCGGGCTTCAGCCGTGGACGGTCGGCCTCGGCGTGACGGTCTCACCCTTTTGAGTGGATCGTGATGATGACCCCCTCTGCTCTGCCCCGGTTTCGCTCGCTCGCGTTGGGCGTCGTGCTTGCGTTGGGCGTCGCGAGCACTGGGCTGTCGCCCTCTGCGGACGGTGATATCTGGTGGCACCTCGCGGCGGGGCGCGAAATGGTCGCGCGCGGCGCGCTGCTGTTCGCCGATCCGTTCTCGGTCAGTGCGGCGGGGCGGCCGTGGGTCGACGTGCATTGGCTATTTCAGTTGGCCGTGTTCGGTCTGCATCGGGTATTCGGTCTCGCTGGCTTGGTCTGGGCCAAGTGCGCGTTGCTGGGCCTGGGCGCTTCACTGCTCTACTTGGCGGTGGAGCAACGGCGGGGTTCGTGGGCGAGGGGCGTGCTGCTGAGTTCGCTCGTGGGCGGCTTGCTCGCGGCGCGATCGCTGCTCTTGGTGAGGCCGGTGATTGGAACGCTAGTGCTCTTGGCGTTCTATTTTTTGCAGCTGGAGCGCTTCGCGCGCGACGGTCGCTCGCGCCATCTCTGGCCACTGCCGTTGGCTCAGGTTCTTTGGGCCAATTTCCAAGGCCTCTCCGCGCTCGGGCCCGCGCTCGTCGGTGCCTACGCGGTGGCGGCAATCGCCTGGGCGGTCGGCGGCGCTGCGCGCAGCTGGCCCTTCGCCGCCGAAGCGCCCGTGGGGCTCGCGCCCTGGCCGCGCGCGCGCTGGTTGCTTCTGACCCTCTTCGCGTGCGGGCTCGCCACCTTCATCACCCCCTTTGGCGTGCGCGGAGCCACCTTGCCCGCTCTGCTGCTCGGACGCTTGCTACCCGGTGAGCACGATGTGTTCGCGCGCAATGTCGCGGAAAATTTGTCGCCCTTCGTCTTGGAGGGCGTGTCGAGCGGTGAATTTTGGCACTTCAAGTGGAGCCTGGCACTGTTCGCCACTTCGACTCTGATCGCCGGTCGGCGTCTGAGGTTCAGCCACGCCTTGCTCTTGCTTGGGTTCGGCGGTTTGGCGGCGCTGAGCAATCGCAATGTGCTGCTTTTCTACTGGCTCGGTGCTCCGATCCTGGCGCTGAATCTCGGTCCCGCGCTTTGGCACGCGGCAGCTCTGCACTTTCGGCAACGCGGGCTGGTGGTCGCAGCGGGGTTCAACGCCGTGCTGGTCGGGGCGCTCTTCTGCACGTCGGCAGTTGCGGCCACGCGCGAGTCAGCCTTGGCGCAGCCGAGCCCGTTTCGGGTTCCAGCAGAGAGCGCACGGCGCTTAGGGGCCCTGCCGGGAGGCGGTAAGATCTTCTGCGCCGATCATCAGGGCGGCTACTTGATCTGGCGACTGTTTCCGCGGTTTCAGCCATACATCGACACGCGGCTCGTCCTGCGTTCCGCCGACGAGTATGCCAGGTACCTGCGCCTTGCAGACGAGCCCGACCGCTTCGACGCCTTTCAGGCTCGGCAGGGGTTCGCGTACGTCGTCTTGCCCGTGTTATTTCCGGAGCGCTACCAGAGCTTGATCGCGCACCTGTACGCGAGTGCCGAGTGGAAGCTGCTGTACACGGATGGTTCGGAGGTCCTGTTTGGGCGTCGTGACCTGACTCGCGACGTCGCGGAGCAGCCCTTACGCGAGATCGGCGACACCGAGCGGAGCTTGGCCGAATTGCGGCAGCGCTACGGCGACATGCCGAAAGTACACGCCGCGGCGCGCATCAGCTTGGCGACCTTGCACGGCATTCTCGGACAGTTCGAGTCCGCGCGAGGAGCGCTCGCTGGCTCGACCACGCCCGAGGCGCGCGCACTCTCGGCACGCCTCTACTTCGCAGCGGGCGAGTTGGACCTTGCGCAGCAGATGGCACGACAAGACCTGGCGGGGGATCGCGACGACGTCCGCAGTTTGAATCTGATGGCCCTGATCGCGCTACGTCGCGGTGAGGCGAGCCAGGGTTTGAGTTTCTTGCGTCGAGCCCTCCGCGTTCGACCGTTCGACCCCGAGGCAACGCAGCTTTTGGCCAAATTGGAGGAGAGTGGACAATGAGATCACTTCTCGGATTGAGTCGCGCAAACCTTCGAACCGCGAGCGTCGCGCTGCTGCTCGTGCTGGGCGCGCTGGCCTGCGGTGTCGTCGAGCACCCACACGATCAGCAAGCGATCGACACCAGTGACGACTTCGGGCCCTTGGGTGGCGCTAGTAGCACACCGACCTCGGGGGCCGGCAATACTCCTGCGAGTGGCGGTATTGGCAACGGCGGTATTGGCAACGGCGGTATTGGCAACGGCGGTATTGGCAACGGCGGTATTGGCAACGGCGTTGCTGGGCGCGGCGGCAGCGTGGCGTTTGGCGGTGCAGCGACCGTCACTGGCGGTAGTGGAGGCACTCCCGCAACGGGGGGAGGCGGCGCGCCGAGCTCGGGGGTGACCATCACTTTGGGCGGAACGAACGTGCCCAAAGAGAAGGCCATCGCCTTCATTCACATCGGTCACTCGAATATGTACGGCGAAGCCAACTCACCGCAGAGTTCGCGTGCCTATCACTATACGCAGACCGACCCCCACGCGTACATGTATCGCCCGGGCTCATCGCCGACGCTGGCCAAAGAGCCCACGGCCGACAAGCCCTCTGGGACACCGGTGGCCCCCGGTGGCGGGCCCGGCATGTCGTTGGTCAAGGAGGCCGTTGCGCTCGCCCCCGACTACTATTTCATCTCGCTGGGCTACGGGGTGCCCTCCGCGTACTGCTCGCAATTCGTGCCCGGCGGTCTGTACTACGACGGCCTGATCGCGGGTCCGAAGGCGATCAAGGGGCGGGTCACCTTCGGCGCGATCTTCATTTATTTGGGCATCACCGAGCGCAACGGCATGGCGTCCGACGTCAACGGTTTCACAAACTGTATCAATACGCTGGTCACCGCCATCCGCAAAGACGTCGGTGAGCCAAACCTGCCCGCGCTAATGAACGACTACGAGGTCGAAGGCAAGGGTGAGTTCGTGGTCAACGGTGCGGTCTACAACGCGATCTATCCGCAAATCCAAAAGTGCCCGAGCGTCGTTTCCAACTTTGCGCTCGTGTCTGCGGCGAGCTTGTCGATGCAGGATGATCACCACTTCAATTTCGATGGGCACCGCACTTGGGCGCAGCGTGCGCTCAAGGTGATGAAGGACAAGGGCTGGTTTCCCTGGGCCCCCTGACGTTCGAAAATGGTCTTCTCTAGTCAGATCTTCCTATTCTACTTTTTGCCGCTGGTGCTGGCGGCGTACTACGTCTTGCCGTTTCGGGCGCGCACGGCCCTGATCGCAGTGTCCAGCTATGTCTTCTACGGCTGGGCCAATCCGATCTGGGCCGTGATCATGTTCTTTGGTTCCAGCGTCGATTACATCTGCGGCATCCTGCTCTTGCGGATGTCGCGCCTGCCCGACATCGACGGCCTACCGCCAGTGATTGGGCCCCAGGTGGCGCGAACTCGCGGCATGAAGGCAGTGTTGGCGACCTCTATCGTCACCAACCTGGGCCTGCTCGCGGTGTTCAAGTACACCGGTTTCGTCGCCGAGAATGTCAATGCTCTCGGCACCCTCCTCGGCAGCTCCACGCAAATCGTGCCGGTGCTGCACATCGTGCTGCCCGTTGGTATCTCGTTCTACACCTTCAAGGCGATGAGCTACGCGATCGACGTGTATCGCGGTGAAGCGCGCCCCATGCGGCGTTTCACCGACTACATGTGCTTCGAGGCATTTTTCCCGGATTTGGTCGCAGGTCCCATCATTCGCTATGCGGCCCTGGAAGAGCAGATGCGAGTGAGGCAGCACACGCTCGACAAATTCGCGCGCGGCGTCGCGTTCTTTGCACTCGGCATGGGCAAGAAAATCCTGCTCGCGAATCCGATGGGCCACCTCGCCGACATCGCCTTTGCTACCGGTGCAAAGCATTTTTACGACGCCTGGCTGGGGCTTTTTGGCTACGCGTTCCAGATCTACTTCGACTTCGCGGGCTATTCGGACATGGCGGTCGGGCTGGCGTTGATGCTTGGCTTCGTCTTGATCCAGAACTTCGACTCACCCTACAAATCGCGCAGCATTACCGAGTTCTGGCGCCGCTGGCACATCAGCCTGTCCACGTGGTTGCGTGATTACTTGTACATACCGCTGGGTGGGAATCGCCACGGGCCGGTGCGCACCTACGTGAACCTGATGACGGTCATGCTCTTCGGCGGCTTGTGGCACGGAGCGAGCTGGAATTTCGTGATTTGGGGCGGCATTCACGGCGGCATGCTGGGGCTCGAACGCAGGCTGGGCAAGGCTCACCCCCTGCGCCGCCTGCCACCCGGCGTGGGCGTTGCTTTCACGTTCCTCATCGTGTGTCTGTCCTGGGTCTTCTTTCGGGCCAAGACACTGGGTCAAGCCGTCACTTACTTGGGGTCGCTGTTTGGAGCGAACCCCATCTCAGAGGCTTCGGAAGTCGTTTCGGGCGCGCTCTACCAGCCTTACTATCTCGGACTGTTCGCGCTCTGCGCGGTCGTCGTGTTTGCCATGCCCAACAGCTGGCAGCTCACGGCGCGCTTGTCTTGGCCGCGCGTTGCATTCGTGGCCACGGCGATGGTGCTCGCGACCTCGATGATGTGGACGCAGACGATCAACCCCTTCCTCTACTTTCAGTTCTGAGTGGGTTCGATGCAAGCTAGATTGTCAGCAGTTTCCGTCACGCACGAGCGTGGAGGCCCCACGGACCCGGCGCACGACGAGCAATTGCGTCGAGGCATCATCGCGACCGACGTGAGCCGCCCTGTCGCCTGGTTGCTCACGCTGCTGTTCTTGTCGGCCATCTACGCGGTGCCACTGTCGCAAGCATATCTGGAGAAGCGGGAAGATGAGGACTCTTCACTCGCGGAGCTGTTCAAGCGGGCGCCGACGGCGGAGCATCTGCGGCAGGTGGAGAAAGGCATCGAAGATGCTTCGTATGCCAAAGCCTGGGTTCAACCGCGCGCTCAGCTTTGGCTCACGCGCTTGGGTCGGGTAGGCAACAAGCTCGCGGTGGTCGGGCATGACGGTTGGCTCTACTTCACGCCGGGTGTTCTCCACGTCGGTGGCCCGGGTTTCCTAGACCGTGTGAGCCAGCAAAGCCGTGAGAAGGAAGCGCTCGACGCGGGGCAAGAACCGGTGCACGCCGATCCGCTGCAGGCCATCGTGGCGTTTCAGCGCGCGATCGAGCGGCGCGGCGCGAGGCTCGTGCTGTTGCCCATGCCGGATAAAGCCGCGCTCGAGCCCGGCCCACTTCACGGGCGCCTTGGGCCCGGGACGGCGCCCGCGCAAAACATCGACTACGAACGCTTTCTCGAGCAGGTGCGGAAGGCGGGAGTCGTCGTCTTCGACGCACGAAGAAGTGCGCCAAGCGAGCACGAAAAGCCCCTCTACCTGACTCAAGATACGCACTTTGCTCCTGCGTTCATGGAGCTCATCGCTCGCGATCTCGCGCGGGTCGTGCTCGAGCTCGGGGTACTGCCGTCGCTGAGCGCGGTTCCCGCGCTGCACGCGGTGGAACAACCCGCTTCGCGCGTCGGCGATTTGGTGGACATGCTCAAGCTGCCGGACGAGCAGCAGCTGTTTCAACCAGAGTCCGTGCTGGTGCATCAAGTGCAGAACGAAAGCGGCGAGGCCTGGGAGCCCGACCCAGCTGCCGATGTGCTGCTGCTGGGCGATAGCTTCACCAATATTTTCTCGCTAGAGGGCATGGGCTGGGGAAATGCGTCGGGCTTGGGTCCCCACTTGGCGCTTTCACTTCATCGCCCGATCGACGTCATCGCCCAAAACGATTCCGGTGCGTTTGCGACTCGTCAGGTGCTTTCGCGTGAGCTGCAAGCGGGGCAAGACCGCTTGGCGGGCAAGCGTGTGGTGATCTGGGAGTTCGCGTCGCGTGAGCTGTCGGTGGGCGACTGGAAATGGCTCGAATTTCCGAGCCCGACTGTGAAGGAGGCCAAGTAGAATGCGGACCGCATTGATCACGGGAGCGGCGGGCGTCATGGGCGCGCGCTTGACTGCGCGCTTGCGCAAGGCCGGCTGGAACGTGCGAGCGCTGGTGATGCCTGGCGATCCGTTGCGTTCACGGGTCGAGCGCCTCGGTTGCGAGGTGCGCGAAGGCAACGTCTCGGAGCCCAACAGCCTGAGCGGTGTTTGCGAAGGGGTAGATTTGGTCTACCACCTGGCCGCAGTCATCATTTCCCACGACCCGACCGTGTTCCAACGCGTGAATCGCGATGGCACTGCCAATGTCGTCGCGGAAGCCCAGCGCAGCGGTGTCGGGCACTTCGTTTACGTGTCCTCGGCTTCGGTCACGTACCCGCGCCGTACCCGCTATGCCGAGTCCAAGTTGGAGGCCGAGCGCATCGTTGCGAGCGCTGGTCTGCCGTACACGATCGTGCGCCCCACGCTCGTGTACGAGCAGGGGGGTGGCCAAGAGATCATGATGTTCTTGGAGTACCTGAAGCGCTTCCCGATCGTGCCCTTCATCGGCTCGGGTGCGGCGCTCAAGCGTCCGGTCTGGTCCGAAGACGTGGTGGACGGCTTGGAACGTCTTGCGGGCGCGGCCGTTGCGCACGGCAAAACCTACAATCTGAGCGGCGGCGAAGCGATCTCGATGCGTGATTTGGCTGCACTTTTGCTGCAATACCACGACCGACCGCGACCCTTCCTGCCCTTGCCGGTGTGGGCTTGCCGTGCCGCCGCGGCGGCCCTCGCGGTCGTGATGAGCAAACCGCCGCTCACGTCGAGCGCAATCGCGGGCATCGTCAACGACGCCAATCTGGATCCGAGCGAGGCGATGCGAGACCTCGGATATGCGCCGCTCGGGGTCCGCGCCGGTTTCCAACATTGCTTCTCCGCGGCTCGTGCCCAGGAGAGCGCCCCTTCAACCAGCGCGACTTCAATCGCGAAAGGATGAGTTCGATGAGTCTACTTTCAACGTTCAAATGCCTGCCTCTGCTCTGTGCAGGTGCGCTGACGGCCTGCGCGTCGCTATCCGGGCGGCCCCCGCAAGGCGCCGACGAAGCGCCGCCGGCGGAGGCGACCGCGCTGATGCGCGAAGTCGGCGAAAAGGCCAACGGCACGATTGTCTGGTCCAGCTCGCGAGTCGGTAACCACGATCTGTTCACGATGAAGACCGACGGCTCCGACGTGAAGCAGATCACCAGCGGTGAGGAGGTCGATTGGTTTCCGCGCTTCTCGCCGAGTGGCGCGCAGATCTTGTTCTGCAGGAGCAAGAAAGGCTGGGTCAGCGAGCGCGACGCCAACACCAGCGAAAAGTGGGACATCTTCACGATCAAGCCTGACGGTTCGGAGCCGAAGAAGGTCGTCGAGAGTGCGAGCTGGGGTAGCTGGATCTCGGAGGACGAAATCCTGTTCGTACGCGGCACCAAAGTGTTCCGCGCCAAGCTCGGATCGAGCGAAGAAACGCAGTTGATGGATAGCGAGGGAGTGGCCGACTTGAGCGGCGCGCTGCTGCAACAACCCGAACTATCGAGTGATGGCAAATACTTGGCCGTCACCCTGCGCGGTTCCAAGCGCGAGACCGGCATTTGGAACATCGCCAAGAAGACCTGGACGCAAACCGGGCTCGGCTGCCAGGTGAATTGGACCCCGGATCACAGCGCCATCTACTGGGTTCATCCGACCGGCAACGGTGGCAGTCGGGTGTTGAAGATGCCCATTGAAAACGGCACCCCGCCCAAGGACGCGGACGAAGACAAGCTCGAGTTCATGGATATGCCCGGGCGCCGCTCGCACGAGTACTTTCCGCAGCTGTCGCGCGATGGGAAGTGGCTAGTGTGGGGTATCACGCAGCGCGGGCACGACCACGACACCGCCGACTACGAGATCTATCTGTGGGAGGTGGGCACGCCGACCGAGAAGGCCGCACGCCTGACCTTCAACTCGGCCAACGATCGATGGCCCGACGTTTTCATCCCTGGCGCAGGGAGCGCACGATGAGCTCGACGCGCATCGCGGTGCTGGGGGCAGGCGGCTTCATCGGCTCCCATTTGGTGCCGGGTCTGATCGAACGCTTCGATTGCCAAATCGACGCGATCGACGTGGATCTACACAAGCTCGAGTGCATGGACGCACGCGTTCGACGCATCGAGGCGCGTGTCGAAGACGCTGCGCTGGTCGACCAGGTGACGAGCCGCTGTGAGGTCGTCATCTCACTCACGGCACTGTGTAACCCCGCACAGTACTCGACCATCCCGCTCGAAGTCATCGACGCCAACTTCACCCATTTGCTGCCCTTGGTCACGCGCTGCGCGGAGCGGAAGGTGCGGTTGATTCATTTTTCAACGGCCGAGGTGTACGGTCGTCGCGCGCTGGACTCGGAAGGTGAGCCCTCAGAGCGCATGAACGAAGACGAGTCCTGCTTCTTGCTCGGCCCCGTCGAGCGCGAACGCTGGACCTATTCCTGCGCCAAGCAGCTCCTGGAGCGCGTGATTTGGGCTCATGGTCGACATGGCGCGCTGCCGTTCACGATCATTCGCCCCTTCAACACCATTGGCGCTCGCATGGATTACCTGCCGGGCATCGACGGCGAGGGCACGCCGCGCGTGCTGGCTTGCTTCATGGGTGCTTTGTTGCGTGGGCAGCCGCTGCCGCTGGTCAACGGCGGCCAACAACGCCGCGCGTTCATGGATGTGAGCGACATGGTCGAAGCCGTGTGCTCTGTACTGGAGCGACCGAAGCAGAGCGATGGTCAGATCTTCAACCTCGGAAATCCCGACAACGACGTCAGCATCGCCGAACTTGCCCGAATGCTCGGCGATGCTTTTGCGCCGTTGACGCGCGACCCGGTGCCGACTCGCTTCGAAGTAGTCTCGGCCGAGGCCGTGTATGGCCCCGGCTATGACGACACGCAGCAGCGCATTCCCGACGTCTCCAAGGCCCAGCGGCTGCTCGGGTGGAGGCCGCGCAAGAGTCTGGCCGAGACGCTACCGCCGATCGTGCAGGACTATGTCGAGCGCTATGGTGCCCGCGTGGCCGCCGAGCGGCCCAGTTTGCTGACTCGGATCGCGAGCTCGGAATGAAGCTGTGCGTCGTGATTCCTGCCTACAATGCCGCTCGTCACATCGAAGGCGTACTCCAGCGTGTGGCGGGGCTAGTCGCCTGCGGTCTCGAGCAAGTGATCGTCGTCGATGATGGCAGTCGTGATGCCACCGCCGAGCTGGTCCGAACGCATCAGCAAACGGCATTCCAGCTACGGTTGCTAGAGCGGGCAAGAAATGGCGGCTACGGCGCGGCCATGAAGGATGGCCTTTCGTTGGCGCGCGCGAGCCAGCCGGATGTCGTCGCGTGCATTCACGCCGACGGTCAGTACGCGCCCGAAGTCTTGCCCGACCTGATCGAGCAACTGTCACGGCGTCGGCTCGACTTGCTCCAGGGTTCGCGTATCGCCGCCGGTACCGCGCTCCGGGGCGGAATGCCGCTCTATAAGTACGTCGGCAACGCGCTGCTCAATCTGATCGAAAATCGCACCCTCGGACTCTCCCTGACCGACTATCACAGCGGCTACCTCGTATACGGCCCGCGCGCGCTGCGCTTGCCGTTCGCAAATCTCTCCGACAGCTTCGATTTCGATCTGGAGATCATCGCTGCCGCGCGGGCGCACGGGTTTTCCGTAGGGGAAGCGCCGATTCCAACCCACTATGGTGACGAAGTTTCGCACCTAAACCCCATCACGTACGGGATGCGAGTGCTGCGCGTGATGTGGAACTACCGGCGAGGTCGTTATGCGCCCTGATCGTGCGTGGCTTGGTTTGCCCGTCGCCGGTGCGGCGGTCGGGTTGGTACTCGCTGCGTGCCACGGGGGGGGCGCCAAGTTTCCCTGGGCCGAAGGGCAGCGCAGCAAACCCGTCGAACGCAGCGACGTGCGCACGCTCAATGATGGTTACGCGCGGACTCGCTCTCGAGTTTGGGTACGTGAAGTGGCGCCAGCAACGCGCGCCGCGCTCGATTACGCGGCGTATCACGCAAACTTCATGATCGCCGATCCGGAGCCCGAGGCATCTTGGCCCGCGTCCGGCGTTCCCGACACCTCGCACCCGTTCGCAGGGGAGCTCGAGGTCGGTACTTTGACGGGTGACCTGTCGCAAACGCCGCTGTCGCCGGCAGAGCAGCAAGGGGCATTGGCTTTCGCGCCGCTGTCGGAGTTTTTGCAAGCGCACAAGGTCGCCGGCGCCGAAGCCGTGGCCGAGGTCGGATCTGCGGTACGCCGCGAGAAATGGGGCTTACAGTTGCCACCGGGAACTTCCGGACAGCAACTGAGCGAGCTCTTTTTGCACCAAGCGGGAGGTACGGTCGAGCTGTGGGCCAAGGTCGAATTTCAGCCTTGGTTCACGCAGTTCAAGGCGGCGTCCGACCAAGACGGTGACGGCTATCCAGAGCTGTACGGTCGCGTCGCCGCCAGCGTCGTCACGGCGAACCTGGTGCACGCGATTCAGAAGGACTATCTCGAGCCCGTTCTCTCACCTTCGGAAGTCAAAGCCTGGGCCAATCAACTCTCGTCGTATTGGTATCCGTCCTTCAACACGGATCTAATGCCGCCTGGGCCAACCTGGCCCGATGAGCAGACGGAGTCTGCCATCAAGCAAGAGCTCGGTGGGCGCTCGTTCGCTGCACCGACCTTCGTGCTGCGCGGAAAGCCGCAAGGCAACGCGACCTACAACGTCTTCATCGTACCGGCGCCCGGAGAGCCACAGGCTGCCGCGGCCTCGAGCGCGCCTGCGCTGCGGCTGGCCAAGACGCGACCAACGCCTGCGCCGGGCTTGGTGTCCGAGGCAGTGCAGAGCGAGTTGAAGGCTCAAGGGGGCACTTGGCCGAAGTGGACCGAAAAGCTGACCCCGGTCCAGGACAGCCTCAAGAAGCGGCTGAAGGCCCTGCCGCCGAAGGTGAAGGCGCTGGCTGGGCAGAACGGCTTTCTATTCTACCGCAATGATCTCGAATACGTGACGGGCGGGGATCTAGAGAAACAGCGCAAGGGTAAGAATCCGCTGCCCGTCATCGTCGAGTTCAAAAAGTTACTCGACGAGCAGGGCGTCGATTTTCTGTTCGTACCGGTACCGACCAAGCTCGAGGTTTACCCGGAGGAGCTGGATGGCAATTTGAAAGCGTTCTCGGGCCAGGTCATCAATCCCGCGTTCCGTAAGCTGCTCGCCAGCTTGGCCAAGGAAGGGATCGAGGTCGTCGACCTACTCCCCGCGCTGCTCCAAGAAAAATCGCTGAATGGCGCCGAATTGCTGTTCCAGCATCAGGACACTCACTGGACGGATCGCGGCTTGCGTTTGACGGCCGACATGCTCGCGACGCGAGTGAAAAAGTATCCGTGGTACGCAGAGTTGGCCAAGCACAAGCGAGCTTACGAGCTGCGTGAAACCAACTTCACCCGTTTTGGTGATTTGCAATCTAGGCTGCCCGAGGCCGAGCAAAAGAAATACGCGCCGGAGACTCTCGTGGCGCATCAGGTTCTGGCCTCTGGTAAGCCCTACGATGACGAGCCGGACAGCCCCATCGTGCTCTTGGGTGACAGCTTCACCGGCGTCTATGAGCTGACCGATGCCGAGCACGCAGGCGTCTCCGCGCACATCGCCCGTGGCATCGGCTACCCGCTCGATTTGGTGATGAGCTACGGCGGCGGTCCCAACGTGCGGCAGAAGTTGCTGCGTCGCGGAGTCGAAGCGCTGGGCAGTAAGAAGCTCGTGATCTGGATGATGACCGCGCGCGATTTGTTCAACTACTGGGAGGACTGGGAATCGCTGCACAAGCCATGACACGCCGATCGCTCCTGCTCTTACTCACCGCCGGCGGGTGCAACCACACTGCCGGGCCGAATCTCGACCTGTGTCGCGCGTTGCTGAACGTGGCACGCGAGAGTGGAGTGGACGACGAGCGAATGAGTCGAAGCTTGCTCGAAGTCAGCCGCTTGGTCGCGCTGGCACGGAGTGAGCTAGCGATCGGCGCCGGTCGCTCGCCCGCCTCGGTCTTGAGCAAGCTAATTTTCGAGCACTGGGGCTTCGTGCGTGAAGTGGAGGATACTAGCCTTCGCTACGTGTTGCTGCCGAACGTGCTCGAGCACCGCCGGGGCAGCTGTGTGGGTTTGGGGAGCTTGTTCTTGGCACTTGCCGACGGCTTGCGCTGGTCGGCGGCGGGGGTGTTGATGCCCGGTCACTTCTACGCCCGGGTTCGCGAAGCGACCGGGGAGCGGAATGTCGAGCTGCTGCGCGCTGGGGAGGCCATGCCCGACACCTGGTACGAGCATCGTTTTCCAATCCTGGGCGGCGCCGCGCGCGAGTACGCGCGGCCGCTCGCGGGCTCAGAAGTACTCGGTGTCGTTCACTATGACGTTGGCAACGAGCGCCGACGACAGCGGCGCTTTTCGGAAGCACGGGCCGCCTTCGAGCGGGCCACGCGCGCCTTTCCAGATTTGTCCGAAGCGCACGCCGGCCTGGGCGCGATGCAACACTTGCTCGGCGACTGGCCGGCGGCGGCGGCGAGTTATCAGCGGGCAAGGCAGGCTAACCCGCACCTACCGGGGGTTAGCGAGAACTTATTGTTGCTCGAAGCAGAGCGTGACGCCGATGTCGCCAGTGGCCCGCACTGAAACTTCATCGCAGATTCAGTGCACGACGTACTTCGCAGCTGAGCGCATTTACCGACGGAACGGGCGTCGCTGAAACACTGCACCACTGCTGGACCCGTCTGCGCTGAAATCAAGGGCGAAAATCGATGATCAGAGCGTGCATCCGGATCTCGGGCATTTGGCTTGCATTGTCGGTTGCGGGCTGCGCTTCGACATCGCCGCACGACAGCGCCGCGGGCGGTAATCAGGGGGCTTCGGCCGGCGGCCCTTCCGCTGGCAGTGCAGGCTCCTTCGCGGGCAGCGGTGGCAGGGGTGGGGAAGGCATGAGCCTCGGAGGTGGAGGCGCCCAAAGCGGCGGCGCAGGCGCTTCGACCGGTGGTACTGGAACGGGCACGGGCGGAAGCGCAACGGCTGGAGGTGAAACCGGCGGAGGCGCGACAGCGGGAGGCTCAACCGGCGGAAGTGCTGGCGCGGCTGGTGCTGTCGCATTGCCGGAATTCGTGACCTCCGCTGCGAACGCTTATTGGAACACCAACGCGCCAATCAAAAAGCTGACTACTGGCACGGCCGACCTGAAGATCGACGCGAGTACCAAGTACCAGCGCTGGGACGGGTTCGGCGGCTGCTTCAACGAGATGGGGTGGGATGCTCTTTCGGTGGTGAGCTCTGAGATCCCGAGGGCGATGAAGCTCCTCTTCGACGCGAAGGATGGGGCCAACTTTGCTTATGGAAGGCTTCCGCTCGGAGCCAGCGACTACTCGATGAGCTGGTACACGCTCGATGACACGGCGGGCGACTACACGATGGCGAAGTTCTCCATCGACCGCGATAAGCAGAAGCTAATCCCGTTCATCAAGGCGGCCCTCGCAACCAAAACCGATCTCCACCTCTGGGCCAGCCCGTGGGTCGTCCCCTCGTGGATGATGGACGGCTCCAATAACATGAAGAGCGACGCGCAGACTCTCGGCGCTCACGCGCTGTACATGGCTCGCTTCGTGGAAGAGTACGCCAAGGAAGGGCTCAAGATCGAAGCCATTCATCCTCAAAACGAGCCAGGCTACGCGCGCGTTCACTGGACCCAAGCGCTGCTGATCGATTTCATGAAGACCTATTTGGGCCCCACCCTTGCCCAACGAAACCTCAGCACCGAGGTCTGGTGCGGGGCGATGTCAAAGGACCCAGAGGACACCAACATCGCCAAAGCGGCCGCAAATGACGCGGCGGCAATGATGTACATCAAGGGCTTCGGCGTGCAATGGAACCTGCAAAGCGTCGTCGCCACCTTGGCGGCAAAGGCGCCCGTCATGCAGACCGAGCATCGATGCGGGAACTACAACTTCTCCAGTCCCTATTGGGACACGAGTCGCTACGACGCGAACAAAGCACAAAATGACCATCTGTATGGCGAGGAAAGCTGGCAGCTGATCCGGGATTGGATCAGCTCGGGCGTGAACTCTTACAACGCGTGGAACATGGTGCTCGACACGGTCGGCAAGAGCTTGGACAATTGGCCACAGAACGCGCTCTTGGTGGTGGATCGCTCAGCGAAAACCCTGACTGCCACCGCCGCCTACTACGCCTTCCGACACTACTCCCAATACATCGTGCCCGGAGCGACGCGTATCGGGATTACCGGGAGCAAAGATGCGCTGGCCTTCAAGAACCCCGATGGCAGCATCATTGCCGAAGTTTACAATAGCGGCAGCGCGTCGAAGACGACTACCGTCGACGCGGCTGGAACGCTCTACCAGTTCGACGTCCCTGCGCACGGCTGGGCCACGTTGAAAATCGTTCAAAACTGATCGACGAAATACCGGCTCGCAGCGCTGGCGAAATTCGGCGACTCATGGTCGTCGTCGATCTCGCGATGGGTTACCGGATGCAAGGCACGCTATCCAGAGCGCGCGTCGAGGTTCTCGAGCCGTGAGCCAAGGCGTGCGGTGAGGACTGTCGGCTGGGTGAGTTTTTTGTTGAGGTAAATCACGAGGCGTCGTTTTTGCCTGGGACCGGATGAAAACAGCTGGTTCGCTGTGCTTTGGTCGGCGCATTACATCGCTGGCGCGTCCGCAGCGCGCCGAAGAAAATGAACTGTGCACGAGCTGCGTATGTTCAGCACTCGTGCGGTTCGCGTGAGCGCCGTTCACGGTGAGCCTTGGATTGAATCGGGAGAAGACGTGCGGACACATCGCACCGGGGCGCACTCGAATGAGCTCACCCCGATTTTGCGAGCCCGACACCTGCTATGATTGAGCGTTATGGCCTCGCGTGAAGCGCAGCAACCAAACTCGCCTCCGTACCGTTCGATAGGACGCTATCGAGTCTACTCGGAGCTTGCGTCGGGTGGCATGGCCACGGTCCACCTCGGGTGCATGCTCGGCCCTGCGGGATTTTCCAAGCTAGTAGCCATCAAATGTCTGCACGAGCAATTCGCGATCGAGCAAGAGTTCGTTGCCATGTTTCTCGACGAAGCACGGCTTACTTCCTCGATTCACCATCCCAACGTAGTTGCCACTCTCGACGTGGTCGCAGAGCAGGGCGAGCTGCTGGTAGTCATGGAATATGTCCATGGCGAGAGTCTCGCGGCATTGCTCCGCACTTCCAGGCTCACTGGCGACGCACCGGCGCTTCCGGTGGTCACGCGAATCGTCTGCGACGCGCTCGACGGACTCCACGCTGCGCACATCGCGAGTCTGGCGGGCCGTTGCTTGAACATCGTTCACCGCGACGTTTCGCCCCAAAATATCATGGTCGGAGCCGACGGGAATACCCGCGTATTGGATTTCGGAATCGCGCAAGCTGCAGTGCGTTCTCACGTTACGGCAAGCGGGACGGTCAAAGGCAAGCTCGCGTACATGGCTCCCGAACAACTTCAGAGTCGAGCGGTGAATGCACGCGCCGACATTTTCGCAGCGGGCGTAGTGTTGTGGGAAGCGCTGACCGGCAAGCGACTGTTCTTCGCGGCAGACCCGCGAGACACCGCCGATCTCGTGATGAACTCGGCGATCGCGCCGCCCACCACGATTGTACCGAGCTTGCCCAGTGAACTCGATGGCGTGGTGCTCAAGGCGTTGGCGCGAGACCCCGCACAGCGCTTCGACAGCGCACACGAGTTCGCGGAAGCCCTCCGAAGGGCCGCCACCGAGGGTTCACGACGCGCAGTGGCGGATTGGGTCAACCGGGTCGCCAAGGACAGTCTCTCGCGACGTCTCAACTTGCTCGAGACGCTGGAGGCGAGCGCAATCCACGCACAGGCGCAAGCCGTGTTGCCCAGCGTCACCAGCTCGTCGCCTTTCCATGCGCCGTTGCCAGTGGACGAAGGCACGGCGACCCGGACGACGAGCACCCGCGCAATCTCGGGCGAGACCGGACGCTCGTCCGCCGCTCGCTGGGCCCCTGCTTCGGCTGCGATCGTCGGCATCGCCGCGGTAGCGATCGCCTGGGCGATGGTGCCGAAGCCTTCGCCGCCGCCGCTTCGAGTCCCTGCCAAAAAAGTCGTCGCAGCGGTGACGGCGGCGAGCAGCGCGCTAGCTCCGGCGCCGCTCGCCGTCGAATCGTTGCCGCTCGCTTTGCCTAGCAGCGAGCCAGTGAAGCGCACACCGAGCAACCCACGGGCAGGTGCAACGGAGAAGCGTCTCGTGCACGCGCAGTCCTGCTCACCGCCGTATCGAATCGACGCTGCCGGTGTCCGACGAGTCAAGCTCCAATGTCTTTGAAGTTTCTTTGTCCACCTGTCCTGTTCGCTCTCGGTTCACTGTCGAGCGGCGAGGCGCGCGCTGATGACACTGACACAACGAACCCGGCGACCGCCGCGTGTGTGCGCGCCTACGAGCAAGCCCAGGAGGAACGTCAATCGGGCAAGCTGCTCGAGGCTCGCGTACATCTCCAAGGTTGCGCGCAAGACACCTGTCCGGGGTTCGTCCGCAGCGATTGCACAGCCTGGTATCAAGAGGTGCAAGCAGAAGTGCCGGTCGTGGCTTTCGTCGCTCGCGGCGCGGGACGAGACTTGACGGACGTTCGCGTTTCGTCCGGGCAGCGCGTGCTCGCATCCCGCATCGACGGCCAAGGGATCGAGCTCGATCCGGGCGAATACGACTTCCAATTCACGGCCCCAGGAATGCAGCCCATCGCTCGGCACGTGCTGATCTCGAGTGGTGAGCGCCTCGTCCAGCGCGTCGAGTTCGTGCCTGTGCGCGAGGAATCGAGCGAGGGACGCGCCGCCGCGTCCCCGCCCCCGCAAAGCTCCACGGTGCTTCCCGCTGTCTTCGGCGGCGCGGCGGTCCTTGGGTTGGCTGGCTTTGGTGTGTTCGGAGCGCTGGGACACTCGGCCGAATCGAATCTCGAGGCGACCTGCTCTCCTCATTGCCGCGAGGATCAGATTTCCAAGGTCAGGACTCGATATGCGGTTGCAGACGTTTCGCTGGCGGTCGGTGTAGCGAGCCTGGGGCTCGCGGTTTATTTCGCATTGAACGCCAGCTCGGAGCGGCGCGCAGCACAATCCCCGTCATTCGACGTGCAAGCGAGTGCCCACGCCCTGAACGCCAGCTATCGGGGGGCGTTCTGAAGCCTTCACTGCTGGCACTGGGCCTGATCGGGTGTGCGCTCGCCGCGACGAATGGCTGCTCACTTCATTCGCTCGAGTACCTCGGTGCTGGTGGCAACGTGAGTGGCACTGGCGGTGATGAACAAGCGGGGCGAGCGAATGCCACCGGCGGAGGGAGTGGCACCGGTGCGGCGGGCCTCTCAGCTGGTGCAGGCACCGCCGGTGTCGGACCGGACCTGGCACACTGCGATGATTCGTCGAAGAACGGCGACGAAACGGATCTGGATTGTGGTGGGCGTAGCTGCGGGCCATGCCTCGACGGAAAGACGTGCGCCATGGGTACCGATTGCCAGAGCGCGATCTGCACCAACACCGTGTGTCAGCCGCCGAGTTGTACGGACCTGGCTCTCAACGGTGACGAGACGGATCTCAATTGCGGCGGTAGCTGTGCACCTTGCGCGCAAGGCAGGAGCTGCTCGACGGACGACGATTGCAGCACCGCAAACTGCACGGCCAAGCTCTGCGAATCGGGAACATGCCTGGACGGCGTATTGCGCGCGGGATGCCCGCTGTTGGTCGACAACACACCGTACTCCTTGTCCCCGGCGAAAGGCCTCGGCAATTGTATCGACGACGACCAAGACTCGGTCTCCGACGGCAACGCGGTGTTGCTTCGTTCGTGCCAGGATGAGCTTCGACAAACCTTTTGGGCGATGGAGCGAGCGGACGGATACTTCGCATTTCGCAGCGCGTTGAGCGGCAAATGCCTGCACGTGCGCGGCGCGAGCACCGCCGGGGGCGCGATCATCGAGCAATCGACGTGCACCTTTGCCGACGACCAACTGTGGAAGCCGAGCCTCGTGGACACGAGCGTCATGGGGCTGACGTCGCACGCCAGCGGCCTTTCGTTGAACGTCGACCGTGACAATGCCAGCCATGAAGGGCAAGCCATCATTCAGGGCCAGACCGACAACCGCCCCGACACCACGTGGCGAGTCACGAGGCGCAGTACGGCTTCGTACGTTACTTTTTCGCCAGACGGAGAGCAGGGCGTGCGAGTCCAACACACGGCAGGAACGGTAGGACTGGGTGCGGATGATCGAACCAACGCGCAATGGATCGTCGTGCCCGGTTTGAGCGACGCATCCTTGGTCTCTTTTCAGTCGCGCAACGACCCCGGACGTTATTTGCGTCATGCCAGCTTTCGGCTGTGGAGTGACACGAACGATGGCAGCGCCACGTTCAAGAAAGACGCTAGCTTTCGCTACGGTCAGCCGCTGGTGGATTCCGAGCGACTCGCCAAAGCGCTCGAGTCGAGCAACTACCCTGGATATTATTGGAAGCGTGATGGAGGGAACGTCTCGCTCGCGCGCTTGGCGAACACGACTGACGACCAAGTGAACGCAACCTGGCAGCTGAGCGGGCGCTGATCGTGCGCATCGATTCGGCTGGGGCTTTCAAAATCCTGCCTGCTGATTTTTCGCTGCTGAGTTCGATACGCCCCGCAGATTTCTGAACCAGATCCGACTTGGATTCACCCCTTACGTCGAGCGAGCAGCCGTTCGCGCGCCCAGCAACTGCCTTCAACATTCCGGACAGTTCGTCGGAGATTTTTATATGACGCCGTCAGCGCGGTATGGATACGGTTTCCTCTCCCAGCTCGCGGCGGGTGGCGTCGCGTTGCTCGTGGCCTGTACTGGGGGTGAAGTCGACGGGGAGGGCGGTGCGAGCAACGAAGCTCCGGCAGGCGCTGGCGTGCCCGGATCGGCAGCGGGTGCTTTCGTCTCTGGCGGCGCAGCTTCGGGTTCAGGAGCTGGTTCGTCCGCAGGAGGGGCGGCGTCGATTCCACCCTTCGAGCCCGCGCAAGGGATGCTGCGTCGCTTGACGCGAGCGCAGTTCGGTAACGCGCTGCACGACCTACTCGGGGTCGACGTGGACACGAGCGAGATCGCACCGGATAGCTGGGACGGTGAATTCGCCGTCATCGGGGCGTCTTCTGTCGTCACCACCGAAAATGGCGTCGAGCAGTATCACGATGCGATTGAAGGCGCGCTGAACACCGTGTTCGCAGACAGCGCCCGTCGTGCCGCGCTTCTAGGGTGTACACCCACCGGGGCCGGCAATGACCCGTGCGTTCGTGGCTTTTTGAGTAGCCTGGGTCGCAGGGCTTGGCGCCGCCCACTCGAAGTCGTCGAGCTCGACCGACTGGCTTCCATTGCCGAGCTCGCTTCGACCACACTCGGCAGCGCGAGTGAGGGCGCGCGTTGGGCGAGTGTCGCGCTGTTCGCGTCGCCGAATTTCTTGTACCGGCCGGAGCTCGGGGCTGATGGGCCAGACGGCGTGCGGCGCCTGACCAGCGATGAAATGGCGTCGCGCCTCTCGTTCTCGCTATGGAACTCCGTCCCCGACGGGATCTTGCTGGACGCTGCGGCAAACGGCTCACTCGCAACAGCCCAAGGCATTCGCGCGCAAGTCGAACGAATGCTCAGTGCGCCGAACGGGCGGCAAGCCATCGGTGACTTCGCCGAAGAATACATGCGGCTCGACCGAATCGGCACGCAAGCCAAAGATTCGAGCTTGTTCCCCGAGTACGACTCCGCGTTGCAGAGCGCGATGGTGCGAGACATGCGCGGCACGTGGGAAGCGGTGGCATTCGACGACCAAGACAGCGCACTCACGCTGTTTTCGACGCGCAAAGTGTTCGCCAACGCACCCTTAGCCAAGCTGTACGGCCTCGATGTCACCGGCCTCGATGCAAAGACGTTCAAAGTCCTCAGCTTGCCGGAGGATAGTCCGCGCCTGGGCATTCTCGGCAAAGCCGGCTTTCTATCGCAGTTCGCCAACCAAAAAGAAGGCTCGCCGACGCTGCGTGGGAAATTCATGCGCAGCGCACTGCTGTGCGTCACCATCCCGCCGCCACCTGCGGACGTCAGTACGACGCTCGCAGACGTGCCCGCTGATCAGCCAACGACCAAGCGGCAGCGGCTCGAGCAGCATCGCACGAAACCCGCTTGTGCCGGCTGCCACTCTCAAATGGACCCGCTCGGGCTGCCCCTGGAGACCTTCGATGCCATTGGTCGCTCCCGCACGACCGACCACGGTCTTCCAATTGACGCTTCCGGTGAGCTGGACGGCACGAATGTCGCCGACGCTCGCGGGCTTTCGATCGCGATGAGTTCGAGCACCAAGGTCGCACAGTGCCTCGTGCACAACTACTACGCGTACGCGTCGGGTCACGTCGCACGACCGGTCGACGCGAGCGTGCTGAACGAGCTTTCCACATCATTTCAAGCCTCGGGCTACAAACTACGGGACTTGGTCGTCGATACCTTCACACACCGCGCGTTGTCCGTCGTCGCACCGCAACTCTGAGCTCATGAGAACCGTAGCAATGAAGGCTTTGAATCGTCGAACCGTGTTACGAGGGATGCTGGCAGGCGGCGTAGGCGCTGCGATCCCGTTGCCTCTGCTAGAGGCCATGTTGAACGAATCTGGCACGGCGTTGGCCCAATCCACGTCGCCGCTGCCCCCGCTCTACGTCACGTGGTTCTTCGGCAACGGAGTGCTCCCGGCGCTGTGGAAGCCTTCGAAAACAGGCACGGGGGCGAATTGGGAGCTCAGCGCCCAGCTCAAGCCGCTCGCGGGCGTCAAGTCTCACCTGACGGTGATCAGCGGGCTAGAAGGCAAGCTCGTCGTGGCCGGTATCGAGCACCCGTCGGGATCAGCGGCCGCGACTACTGGAGCACCGCTCAATGGAAATGCCGTTCGCTCGGCGTCCATCGATCAGATCGTGGCAGACGTCATCTCGCCGGGCGCGCCATTCCGCTCGCTCGAGGTTGGCGTGACCCCCGCCACACCGAACGGCAATCAAGATTCGTTGCACACGGTCTCGCACAAGGGACCGAGCGCGATGAACAGTCCGATCTACGATCCGAAGGCCGTGTTCAACCGGCTTTTCGCGGACGGTGCTTCGTCCAATGGCGGCGACGGCCAAGCTCAGGCCGCCAAGCTAGCCAAGGTGCGAAAGAGCGTGCTCGACGCCGTTCTCCAGGACGGAGCCCGATTGAACCAACGGCTCGGCGCTGCAGACAAGCATCGAGTCGAGCAGCACCTCGAGGCAATCCGGGCAATCGAGCTGCGTCTGGATTCGGTGTCCAGCAATGGCTCGCTGCCCGCCGCTTGTGGCAGCGCGACGGCGCCGACGGTTGGCAAGGACAACGGCAGCGAAGCGCCGCCCGCGGTCAACACGGTGATGGCGGAGCTCACTGCCCTTGCGCTGGCATGCGAGAAGACACGCGTGGCATCGTTCATGTTTTCGTTGCCGGCGGCGCACGTTTACTACCGTCACCTCGCGAGCAATATGAACGACGACTTTCACGACACGATTTGCCATACGGATCCCGGCGACAAATCGAATCAGACTCGTGTCGACACCGGCGTGCAGTACACGATGCGCTGTCTCAACGAGTTCTTGACCAAGCTGAAGAACACCCCCCACGGTGCGACTACCTTACTGGACGCGACGCTCGTGTACGTCACGTCGGACACCGCCTGGGGCAAGGTGCACGACCGAACCGAATGGCCCGTGCTGTTGGCGGGGAAAGCCGGTGGACGGCTGGCGGGCGACGGACATTTCAATTTTCCGGGTGAAAACCTGAGCCGCGCCCTGCTCACGGTCGCTCAGATCATGGGTTCGACGAAGCCGGATTTCGGCTTGGAGGCTGGTAAGGTCAACGCGGTTCTTCCCGGCATTCGAGTTTGACGGATGGGCAACGTTGGTCACGCGCTCCGGCGCTTCCTCCGGCGGCCGATCAGGATGCCGCTCAAGCTGCCGGCATAGGCGAGCGACGCGACGAGCGTTCGGCGAGAGCCGCCCGTCTCATTGGTGCGCTGCGGGGAGCCTACGAGCGCGCACCCGCTTTCCCGCGCTGCTCCGCTGAGTGGGTTCGGAGTGCTGGTTTCGGCAGTACCTCCCGATGAACCGGCGCCGTTGGAGTTTCCGGCGGCACCGCCAGTGGCTGCTCCCGCCGTACCGTTGGTCCCATCGCTTGGAACGCACGCCTCGCCTAGACAGATGTAGCCGCTCGGGCAGGCGTCGTTGTCGATCGCCCCGTCGCAATCGTCGTCGAACGCGTTGCAGGTCTCTGTCGCCGGAGAGCCAGGTTGGCAGTCTGCAAGGCTACAAGACCGGCTCTGTCGTGCGCACCAGCCGAGACCGCAGCGCGGACGTACCCGTTCATCCACTTCGCCATCACAATTGTCGTCGAGTAGATTGCAAACCTCTACCCCGCCCGGGTGGATTGTCGCATCGGTGTCTTTACAATCGCCTGCTAGCGCTGCGTACCCTGGGACATCACCGCAGCCTAGCTTGGCGATTCCCACTTGGGCCCCGTAGTAGCCGTCGCCGTCCGCATCCGGCCACATCATGACCGGAGAAGAACCCTCGTCGATCTGCGCATTGCAATCGTCGTCCTTCCTGTTGCAGACCTCACTTGCTCCGGGGTGAACCTTCTCGTCGTTCTCGTCACAATCGCCGTCCGTGATCGCATAGCCGATTGGGGCGGCGTCGTTTGCGCAACCGAGCAGCGTTCCGAAGCGCTTGGCGCCGTATCCATCACGGTCGAGGTCGACGTAGAAGGTTCGCGGTGGGCAGCCAAAGGCCCACTGGAAGTCCCCGCCGCCCGGAGAGTCTCCCGTGGGCGCGTTGTTTCCGTTCCCCGCGAGCGCTGCCACTCGGATGTCCACGCCGCCCGGATTCGCAGGCGCCTGCCATGCAAATTGAAATGTCACCTCGCCATCGACAGCAGCCTTGGGCGCGCTGTGCGTGAGGCCTAGACCATTGATTTGCAGCCCCTCCCCAGCCAGTGGTCGTAGTGCACCGACCCCGCCCGTAGTGATGAATGCACCTCCGACCTTTACGGTCGACGCACGAATGGTCAGCGTGAAGGTTACCAGATCGCCGGGATTGAACGTCGGCGGATCGGCGATCAATGAAAGCGTGGGAGGCTGGATGTCGCTGCCACCGTGACAAGCCTGACAGGTATCAGTGACGATTCCAGTCGCCCGCGCTGCCGCGGGAGCAGCGTACCCGAGCATCACACATACGCTCAGCGCCATCGCCAGGAGCAAGGGATTGGGCGAAGCACAAGCGGGGCTCATGCGACTTCGATTCGCACGCTCAGCCAACCGCTATTGGACGACTTCAACCGCGTCAACGACCAGTACTGCGCCGAGTCGGCGCATTGTGTTAGATTTTCTGTGCCGCCTCGGCTTTTTTTTGCGCGGCGTCAACTCGAGCTGGCTGCAGTGAGGGATGCTAGGGCGCTGCATGATGAACGTCGGGATTGTCCTCATCTGCACCATGGTCGTCGAGTGGTTCGTGCTCCGGCGTCTGCGGTTCGATGTCGTCGTTGTCGGCATCGTGCTCGCAGGCACCATCCTGAGTATCGACTACCTGACTTACACCTCGGTGGGCGAACGCAACTACGATGGGCAGGCTCATATCGAATACATCCAATCGCTCGCTTCGACCCTGCGGCTGCCCGATCCGTTTTCGTGCGTGGCCTGCGGGCACCCACCGCTCTACTATGCGCTCGGAGCGCTCTGGGCCCAGACCCTACACCTTGGCGGTTGGATGCCGTTGGAGTTGGGGCTCCAGTGGTTGTCGCTGCTCCTATTTTTCGCCTTCGTCGTTTTTTCGCTATTGATTTTTCGCAGTTGCACGGGGCACGGGGCGACGTTACGGCTGGCTGCCGCGCTGGTCGTCTTTTGGCCTTCGAGCATCATCAATTCCGTGCGCGTCCACAACGACTCGCTGGCCTCACCACTGATGCTGGCGGCAATGTATTTCACGGCAGAGTGGGACAAAAACGGCCGCCGGAATGACTTTTTTGCCGCTCTGATCATTTCCGTACTCGCGCTACTGACGAAGGCGTCGGGCTACGCGGTAGCAACGGCGCTCTTGCTCTTCACGGCGTTGCGCCTTCGCTCGACCGAGCACCGCTCCCGTAGCCTCAAGCAGGTCGTCTTCGCAGCGCTCGTGCTCGGCACAACCGGGCTACTCACCGTCGTGCTGCGCACGTCGCGGGTTCCGCGCTCGCCCTGTCAGCTGATGCTCGGCCAGGCATGCAACGGGCGCTATGTGCCTCCATTTCCCGATTCGCCGAGCCGTTTCTTGTCCTTTCACTTTCACGACTTCGTCAGCCGTTCCGGAACGGTGGCTGAGGATCCGATCCTCAATCGTCTGGCAAAGTCGATGCTGTTCGGGGTGATGCCCCTAGGAGACCCCTTCACCGACGCGCGTCACGAGCTGCTGGCGCGCTGGATCAGCGTGGGCTTGCTGGCCATGGTGACCGTTTGCGTCATCGGCTTGCCGCTGCTGGGCGGCGCGTCGTTACGCGCCAACCGGGTTTATCTGGGTTCGGTCGCGATCTTGGTCTTGTTCCTGCTAGCTTTTCGGATCCACGCGCCCAACGAATTTCACGAAGATTTCCGGCACATCTTTGCTGCGCTCGCTCCGTTTTGCTTGTGCTACGCGGGCGTCGTTGCGCGGCTCAATCGATCCTCCAAGCCCTTGCACCATGCGGCATTTGCCCTTGCGCTACTGATGATCGCCTCGTCGGTGGCGTTCTTCGTACGCATTCCCCCTGCGCTGCACGCTCTTCCGACCAAGTCGTATGGCCGCCCGGGAACAGGCGGACAAGGAGCGGTCGTCGGGGTTGGTGACGAGGTCAATGGCGCGCTCAAAACGCGATTCGCGCCGACAAGGCGGGCGTGAAGACATAGTGCCCGCCGCGCGTTCCGCCAAAGGCCAAGTAGTTGCGAGCCTCCACATCCACGCCGAACCAGCGGTTCTTGTACAGCTCCAAGCCCAGAGTGACGCCCAGCAGGGCTTGGTCGTTGGTGTCGAAGCGAGCGTAGCCTGCGCGCCAGCCCAAATAGGGATTGAGGAAGCGGCGCTCGCCGCCGCCGAGCAGGTCGGAATAGACTTGGCCGCCGACGGTGGCCAGAAGCGCGTCCACGCCCCGTCGCTCGGACTGTGGGCGTTTGAGCAGGTCGAGGTCCATGCTGATGGCATTGCCGAAGCGCAGCGCGAAGCCGCCGCCCACATAGGTGTCCGTCGTGTTCTTGCCGAAGTCCACCAACACGGGCAGACGCAGGCTGGGGAAGAACTTGGCCTCGGGGACATGTCCGTGGGCGATCTCCAGCGTTTGCTCGCGTAGCGCGATGTGTAGGGTGGCTCGCGCGGCGCGGTCGGACAACCAACGCAAGGTGCCTTTGACTTGCTCGATTTCGCCGCGAACGCGCCCCAACTCTAGCTCGATGCGCAAGACTTCTTCGACGGTCTTCGCGAGCTTCAAGACTTCTTCGTAGCGATGCAGGGTCGCTTCCAAGCTCGAGAGGCGCAGATTGGCGTCGAAGTATTCCTTGCCGACGTCGCGGGCCGTGACCTTTTGGTCGAGCAGCTCGCCGATCTGCTCGAGCTGCTCGAAGACGCTTTGCGTGGCGCCGCTCGGCACACGTAGGGTGAGCTGCGCAGCGCCGTATTGGGACGCCCTGTCGACGCGCTCCTCGGTGATGACGCCGTTCGAGTGCGCGGTAATCTCGTGCATCGCTTTGAGCGCGCGCTTGACGTTTGGCACTTGCAGGGTGACGTGTGCTTCGATGTCGAGCATCTCGCGGCTTGGCGCGAGAGCGCTGCCGCCCGGCGTGGGGGCTTGCTGCGAACCCGAGCCGCCATTGCGGGCCGCGCTGGGCTCGCTGGCGGTCGCTGACCGCGGCGTGAGTACCGCTTCACTTCCGGGTACGGCTTCGCGCGCGGGCATTTCCGCGGCGACATCCGGTGGTGACTCGCGGCCCGCGCTGGCTACCTTCAGGCCGGGCGAGGCCACGCCACAGCCTACGAGCGTGGCAGAAGCGGAAAGAGCAAACCCCAAAGCCGGAAGTATTTGGCGCATGACCGCACGAGAACGCGCCGCCCGCGCTCCGGCTTACGCTCGAAGCGTTTTTTCTACACAGACCGGGCGACGGCGTGCGCCGTCGTGCCGGTAGATGACGGATCGGCGACGCTGCCGAGGCTCAGGCGCGCATCACGTCCAGCTGTCCACCGGGGCCCTGTCCGAAATTTTCGACACTGGTGCCGGTGTCTTGAATGGCCGCGCTAATCAGCGTGTTGAGTAGCCGGTTGTTGCCAACGTCACCCGCGTCCACGTGCTCACCTTGCTTGAGGTAGCCACCCGCGTTGCCCCAGATGATGTGAGGAACGTTGACGAAGCTGTGCAACGCGCCGTCCGAGAAGCTGTTCGTCCACAGCACTTGGCATTGGTCGCGCAACCCCCGAGCGTTGAAATGGTCGAGCCCAGCGGCGAACGAACGCATGCGCAGCGCGTCGATCTCGGCGTGCGCCTCGGCAGCGAGCGGGTCGCTGCCGGAGACCGAATCACTTTGTACGCGGTGCTGAATGAAGTTGAACTTCCACTCGCGCGCGTTCGAAGGCACCCGATAGACGGTGTAGTCAGCGGGGTCTCCCCATTGCAGGGAAGCCGAACGTCGGTAGTTGCACGCGAAGGCCAAGGCCACGAGGCTCATGTGCAGCTTGCCGACGACTTCGGTCGATTCGTACTTGTCGTAAACGAAGTTTTCCATGGCCTGTAGTTGGTCGATCGCCAGGCCCTCACTCGAGCAGCGTTCCACGGCTGTATTGCCCATGCCGGCCATCGCAACCTCGACGTCTCGAATCGAGTCGAAGTGCAGTTGTAAGCGCTGGCGATCCGCCGAGCTCAGCCGCGGGTTCTTGAGCAGTGCGCTGAGGTCCTCGCGAACCAAGTCGTGAATGCTCTTTCTGCTTTCGAGCAGCAACTTTGCTGCGTGGTCTGCGGCAGGAGTGGTGCCCCCGCCCGGGGTGAGACCGATGAGCTCTTGATACAGGGTGTATGGATTCCAGATCGCCGGGGCGAGCTCGCCGGAATCCGTGAACGACAGATTCCAAGTCGACCAGCTGTTCCTTCTGTTCCCGGAGTACAGAACCAGCGGTCCCAACCCCGGCTGCACTTGGGCGGCGATGAAGGTGTCTGCTGATGGGCCCATGGCGATCGCAACCTGTTTACTCGGTGCCAGGTCGGGGCTCCCGGTGAGCGCCTCGCACAAGCCTTCCACGTGACTGTCGCCGGTCGAAGCGGGTCGTCGGATGCCAGACACGAACAACAGGTTGCTGGCATGGGCCGCGAGCTCGACGGTGGCCTTGCCGGCCAGGCTCTCCGGCGTGATCGGACCGGGCGCCGAGGGAAAAAAACGCTCGGGAACCACGCCGCCTACCGCGCAAATGAACAGGCTGAATACGGGCTTTGCATCTGCGGCCCAAGCCGACCGCTCCGGCATGCCTTCCAAAAAGGGTAGCGCGAGGGTGACGCCCGCTGCGCCGCGCAGAAAGTTGCGGCGGTTCAAATGCGACGGTCTGAACTCTCGGCGTGCGGTGCTCACGGGTTGCCTGCCTCTCGAACGCGAAACGCGGGAGTCTCGATCAGCGAGATCGCCAGCTCCTTGATCGACTTAGAGCCGCTTGCCTTCCCCAGGGTCTCGACGAATGCGCTATCCCGAGCGACGATGTCACGCTGGAGCGCATAGCTGGTCATCTTTTTTGCGTAGCAGGTGTGCGCCTGCGTGCTGCTCGCGAGCATGGTCATGAGTTCCTTCGCGCCCGCAAAATCCTTCACGCCTTCTGTGAAGGGGTATCTGCCGGAAGTGTCGATTGGTAACCCGTTGTCTGTCTGGCGTTCTTGCCCGAGGCCGTCGAAGTTCTCGAAAGCAAAGCCGAGCGCATTGATGTGGCCCGCGTGGCAGGGAGCACCGCAAGAGTCCGTGAGCTTGCTAATGCGCTGACGGTTCGTTTGGTTCGGGCCCAACGGAGGGATCGGCACCGCTTCGATGCTGGGCACGAGCCCGCACAGCACGCCGATCTCCAGCGCTACTCCTCGATTGATGGAGTGCGGGTCGTGATCCATGCCGTTGAATAGTAAAAATGGCACCTGCATGAGGTAGCCGCTACGCGAAGGGCCGAGCAATCGCGCTTCGAGAGCGCTGGGCGCGGGCCTGATGCCATAAAGAGGGGCCAAATTCGGGCCAACGTAGCCACGATTCGAGGTGAGGATGTCGAGCAGGCCACCCTCCTGAGTGAACACGTCGTCGAAGAATCGATAAGATGACTCGACGAGCTCTGCGTGCAAAGCGTCGGTGTACTCTGGCACACCCGCCCAGCTCTCCGGGAAAGGCGAATTCAAATGATAGAGCTGATCGTGAAAGTCACGCATGACGTTGCGGGCTCGGGGATCTTCCAACATTTGTCGCGCGACGGCTTCGAGCGCGTCAACGCTGTCGAGCTTTCCCGCGGCGGCTGCATCGAGCAGCGCATCGCTCGGGGTCGTGTCGAGTAGCCAGAACGATAGCTTGGACGCAAGTTCGTAGGCGCTCAGTGGCTCACTCGCGGGACCGAGCTCGGACCGGTACAGAAACTGCGGCGACTGCAGCGTGGCGCGAATCACCAAGGATGCGCCGTTAGCGAAGCCCGTGCCGTAGAGGCTCTCACCCTGCGTGAAGACCCGCTGATACTTTACCTCCTCATCATGGGTGAGCGGGCGACGGAATGCGCGCCTGCCGAAGACTCGCACGAAGCCCTCCTGAGTGGTCTCTGCGGAGAGTGCCGCAAGCGCACTGGCAGACTCCGTCGCCAGAGCCGCGGCGGCCTCTGCCGCAGCTTCGAAGTCGCTGAATTGTCGCGCAGCGACGAACAGCAATCGCTCATTGTTGGTAAAATCCGTAGTGCCCGCGACGGCGGGTTCGAAACCTTCGGCGAGGTTCGGCGGCGCGCTCAGCCGCAGGATGTCAATGACGGCGTGCTGCCACTGCGAGTTCGTCAGCCGCGCCATGCGCGTGTAGATGGGGGCGCCTTCCCAGTTCATGCCAATCGGCTCTAAGCCGCTCGTTGCGCCCGCGCCCGCGCCTGCTCCGGCGCTGGCGGAGGCTCCGCCGCTGCCAGACGTTCCGACTCCGCTCTGTCCGCTCGAGCCACTGAAACCGACACCAGCGCTGCCCGGCTCTCCATTGCCGGCGGAGCTCCCCACCCGGCCGCAAGCAGCGACGATGAGTGGCAGGAAAGCGATGCCGAGCTGTATTGAGTTCCGCAATGGACCACCTCACCTGCACTCAGTGCCTAACGGTACGAGCGTCAGCAGCGCTGCTCGACCGGCCTTCGCTCCCCGCCGCAACCGCGATCGAGATCATCATAAGCTTACGACATTCGAAGGGCCACACCTATTGACGGTGCCATTCGGAGGTTCACCTCCGACGGTCGATCAGTGACGCTAACGTCCGCCGCCGCTCTCTGGCGAGGGGCTTTTTGCAATTAGAATGACAAACACCTCCAGCGAGCGACAAGTCTAGAGTCCAGCACCTTTAGCGGTGCGCCACTTTTAGTGGGTGCGCATAACGCCGAGTACAACGATGCGCAGTCTCCAACCTCGTCGATTCAGCGCCCCCTGGCTATTTGTCCCTGCTTCACCTGCCTGGTCATCGTCACGGTCGGTACGGGCTGCGCATTGACCTCCTCGACAGCTGGGTCTGCGAGCGTTGAGGCGGGAACGGGAGCCGTGCAGATGCCGCGAATCTGCGTCTCTCGATACTCCGAACGTCTGCGCGGAGGCAGCAACTGCCGGATCGACTCGGACTGTGGCCCCGACGGTGTCTGTTCGCCAAGTCTGCTCGGAATCGATAGTTCGATAGACAACACGCCAACTTCGGGTTCCGGCTCTGCCACCTTCGGCTACTTCTGTCATACGTCCAAAGAGCTTTGTTTGAACGACGCCGACTGCGACATGTCGACTCGCCGAGCCGAGCACGACTGCGCTTCAGTGGCTTGCGGGTACAGCCATCACTCGGTGAGCCTCTGGGATTGCTTCAAGGTCGGCACTCATTGAGCAAGCGTTCGACTTCGGCGGCGAGCATTTCGCTCGGCGGATAGTGAAGAGCGTTGCCTCTCAGCGCGGGGCGCCGTGGCAGTTATTGCGGCCAAGTGCGGCGATGATCACAAAATACCATGGCTGCCGACAGCTCAGACGTGAGCCATAAAAACGATCGAATTTCAGCCCTGCGTGGCGCGGCGGCGGCCGCTGTTGCAGTCAGCACCCTCTACTCGCTGGCGGCGGTTGCCGACAATCCGATCGTGCAGACGAACTACACAGCGGATCCCGCACCCATGGTGTCTGGCGGCAGGCTCTACCTTTACACGTCCCACGACGAGGACGTGACCGTGAACAACTTTTTCACGATGAACGACTGGAGGCTCTACTCCACGATCGACATGGTGAACTGGACGGACCACGGATCGCCGGCAAGCTACAAGACGTACAGCTGGGGAACGGGCGACGCCTGGGCCGTCCAGGCTATCGAGCGAGATGGAAAGTTCTATCTGTATACGCCGATCAACAACTCGACCGGCTCGAAGATCGGTGTGGCAGTGGCCTCGAGCCCGCAGGGGCCATTCAAAGATGCCCTCGGCAAGGCGCTGATCTCGACCGGGAGTGGGAACATCGATCCTACCGCGTTCATCGACAGCGACGGTCAGGCCTACCTCTACTGGGGGAACCCCGACCTCTACTACGTGAAGCTGAACGCGGACATGATCTCCTTCACGGGCAGCACGACGAAAGTGGGACTGACTACCGCGGGCTTCGGCGTCCGAACCAAGACCGATCGCGCGACCGCGTACGAAGAAGGCCCCTGGTTCTACAAGCGCGATTCCCTCTACTACATCGTGTACCCAGCGGACAGCACGCCCGAGAAGCTCAGCTACACGACGAGTAGCGGCCCGCTCGGACCTTGGATGTACCGCGGGGACATCATGGCCAAAGAGAGCGGCGCAGGGTCGAGTTTCACGAATCACCCTGGCGTGGTCGACTACAAGGGCCACTCCTATCTCTTCTATCACAATGCCGCGTTACCCGGCGGCGGTGGCTACAAACGATCGGTTTGCGTCGAAGAGTTCAAGTACGGCACGGACGGCAGCATCCCGACGATCACCATGAGCAACGCGGGGCCGAAAGCTGTCGAAAACCTGAACCCCTTCGTGCAAGTCGAGGCCGAAACCATTGCATTTTCGTCCGGGCTCAAGACCGAGGTCTGCAGCGAGGGAGGCATCGATGTCACCTCGATCAACAGCGGCGACTACATCAAGGTCAAGAACGTCAACTTCGGTACTGGTGCAACGTCGTTCGATGCGCGGGTTGCTTCGTCGACGAGCGGCGGCAGCATCGAACTCCGCCTCGAGAGTCAAACTGGCACGCTGATCGGCACTTGCGCCGTTACGGGCACTGGTGGCGTGCAGACCTGGACGACAAAGAGCTGCACGGTGAGCGGTGCAACCGGTGTCCACGATCTGTTCCTGAAGTTTACCGGCAGCAGCGGCGCGCTGTTCAATTTCAATTGGTGGAAGTTCAGCGGACCGGGCGCCGCGGACAACATGACGGGGAGCGGCGGGAGCGGCGGAACAGGCGCCGGCGGGGCCGCGACCAACGGCGGTGCAGGCGGAGTGACGACGACGCCAACCGCGGGCAACTCCGGAGCCGGACGCGATGGCGGCTCGGGCAACGGCGGAACGGGCGGCGTTGCGACGGGTGTCGCAGGCTCGCCCGTAGGCAGCGGCGGATCGAGTGCGAGCACGGGAGGAGTACCGGCCAGCACCGGCGGAAAGCCGAGCTCCAACGCGGGCAGCGGTGCCACGGCGGGAACAGTTGTCGCGTGTTGCAAGGACGGGGACCCGCCGGCCTCCTGTAGCTGCCGAATCGGCGCGACGGGCGGCGGAGCAACCTCGGCGCTCGCGACGTTGGCACTGCTTGGAATCGCCTTTCGCCGTCGGCGCGAGGCTGCGCGCGAGAACTAGCCGCTCGGTTCGAACCCGCGCCGGGTGATTCGACCTCGACCCTCACCGGGAGGGTCGGTCGCCCTGGACGCGCTTCAGGCCTTGAGCTCGGTGAAGAGCCCCTTGGGCAGGGACGCTTCGCCAAAGTCGTCGGTGGGAGCGCCGCCCGACTTCGTCACGCCGGCCGCGGTCAAGAGGGTGTTCAGCATCTTGTTCACGCCCGAGACCGAACCGTCTCCGCCCTTGCCGTCTTGGCTACCGCCCGGCTGTTGGCCGTTGCCCACGATGACGTATTGCCCCTTCTTGAAATAGCCGTTGGCGGACCCTGATTGAATCCAAGGGATGTTGCTGAACGAGTGAGCTCCAGTTGCCACTTGGTTACAGTAGATCGCGACGCCTTGGTCGCTGAGCGGTCCGGTCGGCGTGTCGTAGGTCGCTAGGCTATCGAGCAGATGCTTGTAGTAGTTGAGCATCATGCGATCGATGTAGTGGTGGAAGTCGACCGCGTTGGGCACCTGTCGATGCGAAACGTCGTGAAATTTCGCGGTCTGACCGTTCCACGTATACTGGTGATCGTCGATCCGATCGCCAATCTTCAGGATCGCGACGCGGCTGTAGTCGGCCGCGGCGGAGAACGCCATTAGGTCCATGAACAGCTTGACCGCGGTGTCACGCGTCGATTGGTCGTACGGTTTTGCGTCCATCGACTTCATCGTGGCTATATCCGTGGCCGGAATGGTGAGCATCGTGGTCGTCATCTTGACTTCGATGTCACGGATCGCGGTCAGGTGTTGATCGAGCCGGGCGCGATCGCTGGTGCTGAGATCCGTGCGCGCGAGCAGGGCAGAAATTTGCGGGCGCAAGATGTCGTTGATGCTCTTGCTGCGCGCTCCTCGCTGCACCAGCGCCTGAGTCTCCGCCGAAGTCGCCGTCGAGCCGTTGCCGATCGCACCGATGATCTGCTGGTACGCCTTGTACGGTGAATCGATGTACACGCGCGGTTGTTGAGGCGTGACGTACGAAACGTAGCCGGGGATGTCGAAGCCGGTGCCGCCCGGCGCAAACATGCCCGCGTGCATCACGAGCGGATCTCGCCCGGCGGGATTCTTGGCCTTGGCGATCGCGGTATCTACCGAGATGCCCATCGCCTTACAGTTGGTCGACCCGGTGGTGATTTTGGCAGAGGTGAGGATCTGGGCGTCGGCGGCCGAGTGCGAGCAGCCGTTCGAGCTATACGGAAGGTTGATGCCGCGAACGATCAGCAGCTTTTCGGCGTAGTCCGCGAGCTCCCCGCTCGAGCGCGTAGCCTTGTCCGCGGTCATGCTCGCTTTGGTCAGCGTACCCGTGGCGGTGGGCCAGAATTTCTCGGGTTCGGAGCTGACGCTCAAGTTGACGCCTGCCTGGACAACGCCGTTGTCCCCCACGACGAGGAGTACGAACGGCGAGCGTGTCGCCGTCTGGGCCGCTGCGTTACGCGGCGAGAACGTTTCCAGCAGCGGGAGGCCAAGCATCAGCCCCCCAACGCCTCGAAGCACTGTTCTGCGATTGATTTCGGGTGATTGTGCCTTGTTCATGACTGCTCTTTCGAATCAGGGAAGACGGTTGAGGAACTCTTCGTTCGTCACGAGGGCGAGCTCCAGATCCTGGAGCGCCATGCCGGCACGGGAGCGGCGGGCGTAGTAGTCCACCGTCGCATCCTCACTGGCGTCCAGCTCTCGACCGTGCAGATAGGTCATCATGTTGCGCACGTAGCAGGCGTGCGTCTCTTTCGCGTCGGCCAACAATTGCGAGAGCTCGATGCCGTTGTTGAAGCTCTTGAACTCCCCATCGAGCCTGTAGGTGTCCGCCGCATTCACCGGCTTTCCTTGATCAATCGTGCGATACTTGCCGATGGCGTCGTAGTTTTCGAAGGCGTACCCGAGCGGGTTGAACAACGACCCATGGCAGGCCTGCCCGCAGGTCCCTTTGCCGGTCGTCATCTCCACGCGTTCCCGGTTGGTCATGCCGGGTGCGTCGCTGATCATCGCTCCTACTGCCTTGGGGTCGGGCGGCGGCAGCTTTTTGCAGAGCAGGCGTTCTGCGATGAACACGCCACGGTGAATGATGTCTGGCTCATTGCCGACGGATATGTACGACGAGAGGAACCCCGGCTGCGTGAGCAGACCGGACCGCTGGGTCGGATCGAGATCGACCTTCGTCAACATCGAGGGTTCGCTCGAATAGTTGCCGGTCAAGCCGTAGAGCGGCGCCAGCTGCGCGTTTACGAAACCGACGGGCGCCGTGTAGAACTCCCTGACGCCCTTGTTTTCCCGGAAGATCCAGCTGAGGAACTGCAGCACCTCAGCCTTCATCGCGGCCGGGGCGTTGGCCTTGAAGTCCGGGAAGTCGGCCGCGTTGCGGGTGATCCCGTCGTACGCCCCGAGCCGATAGACCTGAAGGTTGAAGTTGCTGATGCCATCCGTACCACGCATGCTCTCCAGCAAGCGCTTGGCTTGCGTGATCACATCGGTCGGGTCGTGCAGCTTGCCGGCTGCTGCGGCCGCCAGCAACGTGTCGTCCGGGATCGTATTGGTGATCGCCAGCGAAAGCTTGGCGCCTACTTCCCAGTCGTCGAGCGGCACCTTGGTCGCCCCCGGAGAAGCCGTGCCCAGCTCGGTTCGGTAAAGAAATGCAGGCGACTGCAACATCGCCTGGATCACCAGGCTCGCGCCCGCCTTGAACGCGTCGACGCCGGGATACAAAGTTGGACCCTGATTGAACAGCGCGAGGTGTGTCGTCTGCTCCGCGTCGGTCAGTGCCCTGCGGAATGCATGTAGGCCAAAAGAGGCAATGAATGCCTTGCCGCGCCCTGCCGTATCGCTGGGCGCGTTCGCCGGGACTAGACGTGCCAGGGCGGTCGCGTCCCCTGTGACCTTGTCCGCTAGCTTCTCCGAGGCATCGAACAGCTGCGATCGTAGCTGTTCCGTCACGAACAGGCCCTCGGCTTCGTCGTCGAACCCGATCAATGCGTCGCCGGTAACGTTGTGCTCGATCTCCGAAATGTCGCTCAGCTGTAGGAGATCCCGCACCGCGTTTGCCCACTGCTGCCGGCTCAGTCGCGCGACCCGAGGTGTGGCTACCAGGACCGAAGCCGGCGGGGACGCCGGAACAGCATAGGGATCGCTGGCGGCGTCGCCCCCTCCGGTTCCCGGTTGGGAGCCACCGGAGCCCGTTCCGGAGCCCGAGCCAGCGCCGCCTACCGCGCTATTTGCCGCACCACCACCTAGGGCAGCGGCGGGGTCTGTCGGATGGCTGGAGCAACCGAAGCCGGCCAGGATCACTCCTAGACACAGGCTGGGGCCTGGCAGCCGCACACGGTAGGAAGATGGCATGATCTCTGACTGGACCTTCGGCGCACGTATCATCGATTCCTCGCAAGTACGCGAACAGATCGCTCGGGTTCGGGCTTCATTGAAGACGCTGCAGCACGGAGCGCAGGTCGTGAGTTCGCCTCCTTACACCTGTCGTGGGAGCTCGAACTTGGCAACGAAAGATCGCCAGCTGACAATTTCCCCGCTTCGAAACGCGGAAAGCGCCCCCGCGTCGGCCAGTTCACGTAATACGTCTTAACAAACGATCCCGCGAGCGAATGCGCCGAGGGCACGAGAAACGACACGCGCACATCGATCCGCACATGCGCATCCGTCTGTTGCTTGCGTTTCGATTTTGCCAAAAAAAATCGCAAAGACGCGCTCGTTGCCATCTCAATACAACCGTTTGACTTACGGTGAATATGGGTGTTTTGTGAGTGGGTGACGCTGCGGCAAGCTCGAGCGGGAGCTCGAATCGGAGCGCAAGCGAGCTCCCCGCTCACGCCGGAATTGATCGAAGCCGCTCGGTCGGGAGATCCGCGAGCTTCGCAGATACTCTGGGCCCGTTGCAGTATCGTAGCGACGCAAGTTGCTCGCCGCTGCGCTGTGCGCGGCGTCGACGCGGACGACTTGAGCCAAGAAGCACTCCTGCGAGCGATCGAAAGCTTTTCATTGCTGCGTGAGCCGTCTGCTTTGGTCAATTGGCTACAGGTGGTGGTCCGGCGTTCGGTGATTCACGATGCGCAGCAGGTGCGCCAAAATCGGCCCCTGTTGTCGGGTGGGGCTGACCCAGACGTTTTACCTTCGCTCGACGCACTCCCAGACTTTCAGGTCGACGTTCGACTCCTGTTGGCATTGCTCGAAGGCCTGTCAGATGAAGAGCGCCGCTGCCTCTGGTTGCGTCGCGGCGAAGGGTGGCGCATCGACGAGATCGCCCAAGAAACGTCGCTCTCCATCTCGACGATTCGTCGGCGCGTTCGGACCGCGGAGCGCCGACTCATGAAGCGGATCCGCGGTTGAATGGGCGTCGATTGTTTCGCTTGGTAAACGGAAGAGCTAGCGGCCGTTGCGGCCTACAACCTGGTGGAGGTGACTATGACTATTGCGAAGTGTAGTGGGATCAAAGCGGCATTCCCCCTACGTTCAAGCCTCTTGTTCAGCGTCGTTTGGGTTGCATGCGCAGGCGTTCCATTGGGTTGTAGCAACAGCGAAGCGTCAGTCACCAACAACGCAGGGGGGGCCAGCGCAATCGACGGTCGTGGTGGAGCGGGTGCTTCGAACTCAGGGGGAAGCGCGGCGAATGGCAGCAGCGGAGCGCTGGCGATCGGTGGCTCGGCAGGCTCGGCAGGCGCGGCAGGCGCGGGCGGTCAGGCGGCGTCGATTGGCGGCGGAGGCGCACTTGCAACGGGCGGAGCTTCGGCAAGTGGTGGGGAGCCTAGCGCGGCAGGCACCGGCGGCGGCGGAATGGCGGGCATGACCCAAAACGTCGGCGGCGCGTTAGGTACGGGCGGAGCGTCGCTCACTGCTCCCTGTGATATCTACGCGGCCGGCACTACGCCGTGCGTCGCTGCACACAGCACGGTAAGAGCGCTCTTCGGCTCGTACAGCGGGAACTTGTACCAAGTTCGGCGGGCTTCGGACAAGACCACCAAGGACATCGCGGTGCTCGGCCCCGGCGGGTACGCGAACGCGGCGACTCAAGATACATTTTGCGCGGGCACCTCGTGCAGCATTTCGATCATCTACGATCAGTCCTCGCAAGCAAATCACCTCACCGTCACGCCCCCCGGTGGCTGGCTCGCGAATGGCGGAAGCGAAGCGAATGCCAGCGCTGCCAAAATTACGATTGGTGGTCACACCGCCTACGGCGTGTACACGACGGGTAGCTTCGACGAGGCGGTGGGCGGAGTTGGCTACCGCAACAACAAAACCAAAGCTATTGCCACTTTGGACCAACCCGAAGGCATGTACATGGTCGCGAGCGGAAAACACTACAATCAATGGTGCTGCTTCGACTACGGGAACGCGGAGACGAACAACAAGGACAACGGTCCCGGCACCATGGAGACATTGTACTTTGGTAGCAGTACCCAATGGGGGCGCGGCAGCGGTAGCGGGCCTTGGGTGATGGCTGATCTCGAGGACGGTGTCTACGCTGGGGGCTCCTTTGCTGCGCCCGCGAGCAACACCTCACTGACCGCAACCTTCGTTACCGCGATGCTGGGAGGCAAGCCTGGCAGCTTCAGGCTCAAGGGCGGTGATGCCCAGAGCGGTGTGCTCAAAACCATGTACGACGGCAAGCGCCCAGCGGGCTACGATCCAATGAAGAAAGAGGGCGCCATCATTCTCGGCGTGGGCGGCGACAACAGCCATACGGGTGAGGGGACTTTCTTCGAGGGTTGCATCACCTCGGGCTATCCGACGGATGCCTCGGACAGCGCGGTACAGGCCAATATAGTCGCGGCTGGTTACGGACACTGAGGGAGCGGCGACATCCGGTCTCTCAGGGGGGCGAAACCCTCTGCACGCGCGGGCTACTTGATGTAGCCCGCGGTCACGATGGCGGCTTGCACTGCGTCTTCCGTCGCATCTGACGGGTAGCCCGTGACGATACAGCCCTCATAGAAGGTGCCATCGCTCTGATTGGCGCCGCCGTCGGGTTTACAGCAATCGCCGCCGCTCCCAAGCACAATCGCGCCTTGCTTCTTCATCGGGCTCCAGCCCCCGGGGAGCGCGCCTTTGTAGTACGTGCTCAAACCGCCGGCTGTCGCGGCGCCGCCTCGAATCGAAAATTCAGTCGTGCCGTTGTTCTTGAGTACCGCAGTGACGAAGGTGGCGGTCTGAGACGGGTTATTTGGATTCTTCTTCGTATCGCCTTGGGCGAACAGGCCATACTCGAGATCGGCCATCACCCACGGACCGGAGCCGGCACCGGAGCCCCAAGCCGTCGTGCTGCTGAAATTCAGGGCATCCATGGCTCCCGAGCCATCGGCCTTTCTGTCCGTCTCGCTGTTCCCGTAGTCGAAGCAGCAGCCGCTATTGTAGTGCTTGCTGTTCGTCACCATGTACATTCCTTCGGGGTCCTTGCCGAGCGCGATGCCCGATTTCGAGGCGTCGACCCAGTAGCTGTTGCCGGGGTTGATGTAGAGCCCGTAGACCTTGTGCCCCCCGACAGTCAGCGATTCGCTCGTCGCCTTGGCGGGGCTGCTCTGCGGCGAACCGGGGACCTGAGCCGAGCCTTGATACCAAAGGTCGTTGGCCTTGCCGGATTGGTCGTAAACGACGGTGATGACGCAAGTCGTGCCCGAGCAAAACGCGTCTTGTGCCGCACCATCCGCAACGCCGCCTGGAGCCAACGCCAGAATGTCCTTGGTCGCGCCGGCCGCATTGCGAACCTGATACAGCTTTCCGCCGTAGCTCTGGAACAGCGCGCGAACCGTGCTGTGCGCCGCGACGCACGGATTGCCGCCGGCTTTGTAGATATCGCAGGGCTGGAGGGAGCTGGAACCCGTGCTCCCGGAAGCCCCGGAGCGGCCCGCGCTGCCAGCCGAACCGACCTGCCCAGCGCCGGCGCTGGCTGTGCCCGCCGCGCCGCTTTCCCCGCCCGTCCCCCCGACGCCGCTCGGATCAGCGTGCTGGAACACAATCGCGCCCGACATCGTCGGACTCTTGGGGTTGGGCGTCCAGGTCATCGTGTCGCCCGAAACGCAATACGCGTAAGGCATCTCATCGTCGAGCGAGAGCTGACTTCCCGCTGCCACGTAGTTGCCGCTTGCGGTCGCGAAGGCGGACACCAATCCTGGTCCGCCCGACTGTTTGATGGTCGCCGCGCAGTCGCACCCTCCGCTCGACACTGGCCTGCAGGTCACCGTGGCGTAGCCCAAGCTCGAAATGATGTTGGCTGCGCCCGCGCAGTCCGTTTGCGTCGATGAGATGACGAGGCACGAAGGCGCCAGGGCGAACTGCTCGTCCCCAGAGGTGGTCGTGTGGTCCACATAGGTTCCGTCAGCATTGGCCGTAAACGTGCCGGTTGTCGTCAACGACCCGGTGACGATCGCGCTCGGGCAACCCGCACCGACCGTCGAGAGGTCCAGACTGCCACTCACCTTCACGCAGGATGAGCTGATATTCCAGGTTCCGACCACGCTGCCGCCGCACGGGCTCGAGCTGGGGCAGCTCGGGCCTACGGCTCCAGAGCTCCCGCCGGTACCCACCGCCCCCCCCGCGCCGAGGGCGCCGCCTTGGCTCAGCGTTCCGCCGCCCGGGCTGCCCGCGGTGCCTGTTGGGGTGATCGAGCCCGAGCTGCAGGCAGCGAAAATTAGCCCCAATGCCCCTGCCATGGCCCAAGCGACACGACGGAACATCAGCAAGCGGTTTGCGTTCGTCGAAGTGCTTACGCCCACGAAAAGTACATTCATTCAGTAGAGCTCGCAGAGGGTGCGGTGTGCAGTTAGGAAAGCGTTCGCTTACGTACGTACTGATGCCGCACGACCGGTATTGTACGAATTTTTCGAGAACTCGATTCGGACGAGCCTAACGACTCGTTCCGTTCGATTGGCGCGTGCGCATCGTCGCCCTATTTTGCCCCGACCATCGAATTGCCGAACTCGCGTGAGAATCCTAAACGGATTCGATCCCGAGCCGACATTGGTAGCACTGAGTTGATCGTCTGCGACGGACCACCATCCGGTCGTGTGTCAGCTCGCAAAGTCTGAACCCTGAGGCGCACGCTCGCAGCCATCCGCGGGCTTCAGGTCAGACAGTCGGGAGAGGACGACGAATGAGAATGCTCAGCTGCGCGTGCTTGGTCTCGCTTGCGGCTGCTCTTGGATGCAGCAGCACAGCGAATAGCCCAGCCTCGTCCGATGCTTTTGGCGGCGCCAGCAGCGCGGGCAATCCGAGCTCCGGAGGCGTATCGAACCCGAATGGTGGTGGGCCGAGCAGCGGTGGCTCGGCCCCGGGCACCGCTTGCACTTCGCTGTCGCCGCTCCAGCGCAGGTTATGGCGGCTGTCCGTCGAGCAGTACCAAGCAGCGGTCAAAGATCTTTTGAAGTTGCCGAAAGCGCCGCTGCTTTCGAACCGTGGCGGTGAAGCGCAGTGGGCCTTCTTCAGTGATGTATCGCTCGGCGTCGACGACACCTTCGAATACGCGCTGTACCAGGTAGTTGAAGGTCTTTTGCCCGCGATTCCCGCGTCGGTGACCGCCTGCAGCTCGGGCGAGGCGGCGACGGCCTGCGCGACGCGCATCGCGAAGGATTTGGGAGGCCGCGCGTTTCGTCGCCCGCTCACCGATGACGAGCTTGCGGCCCTGGTGACGAACAGCGCGCAGCCGGCGTCGGGCAGCAACGCCGCGGTAGTCAATGCTCCCTTCGTGGCTGCTGGCTCCGATACTCAGGCTGGCATCAAACTAATGATCGAGGCGATTCTCTTGTCGCCTTCTTTCATCTACCGCACCGAGCTCGGTCCGAGCACCCTCACCCCGGACGCAACCGGGAACTACCCGGCCACCACGCTCACGCCGTATGAAGTGGCGACCCAGCTCGCCTTCACCTTCCTCGGGTCCATCCCCGATCAAGTGCTCGAAGCCGCAGCGGCCGATCCGGGGCCGAATGGGCTCGGTTCGGCGAGCGGGATCTCCAGTCAGGTCGACCGCCTGCTGAAGCTGCCTGCCGTGCAACAGAACCTGACGACCATCGTTGCGGGTTGGTTCAACATCGGGCAGCTGTTCCTGAAGACTCACGACACCTCGTTTCTAGCCAGCCTCTCCGCAGCAGACCAAATGGATCAAACGGGGGTGCAGAGTGACTTGTACAACTCAGCCCAGCAGTTGATCAGCGATGTCCTTTGGACCAAGTCCGGGCGAGTTACCGATCTGCTCTCTACTCCCAAGGGTTACTTCAACTCGCGTCTAGCAGCACTGTATCCGGGGGTCACCTTCCCGAACGGCGCGCCCACTTCGGTCACGATGTTCGTCGAAGGCACCTGGCCCGACGCGCAACAGCGCGTGGGTTTGCTGACCGATCCGAGCTACTTTTGGGCGCAGTCGGATCCGGCCGCCAACTCCATCGTCAAGCGCGGGAAAGCCATTCACGACGACATCATCTGCGACGATCCCTTGCCGCCGCCGGTGGATCTCAGCACCCCGAGTGCTCAAGCCGTAATCGCCATGGGCGACAGCGAAGTGACGAAGTCCGACGCGCGCATGTCGACTCAGCCGTGCCAGAGCTGTCACCGGCAAATGGATCCCTACTCTCGGGTCATGCAGCACTTTGGGCCGATCGGGAACTACCGGGAGAAGGATGAAGCGGACCGCGCCATCGATACGTCGGTGACGTTCGATGCGCCTTCACTGCTTGCACCGCAAAAGGTCGAAGGCCCGACGCAACTTGCACAGGCTCTGATCGCGAGCGGCCACATCAGTGGTTGCGCCGTTCAGAAGATGACAAGCTATCTGATCGGCACCATGATTCAGAAATACGACACCTGCGAGGTAGACACCATTCGATCGGAATTCGAAAAGACCGACGGCACTCTGGCATCGCTTTTCAAGACCGTAGTCGTAGCGGATTTCGTTCGCGCAAGGGCCGGAGGTGCCAAGTGAGTTCGTACGAGGTTTCTCGTCGCGCGTTACTCCGAGCCGCAGGCGGTTCGGCGGCCTTGCTCCTGCCGCTACTCCGCAACATCGAAGCTCGTGCGGAAGGCGCGAAGGCTCCGTTGCGTTTACTGGTAATTCATCACCCGCTCGGGACCGCCCCGGGAGGCGTCAATTGGGTGCCGCAGGGCGTGAGCGGGACTACGACCAGCTTTACCTTGCCGAGCGAAAGTGCCCCGTTCGCCGCGCTGCAAAGCCAAATGGTGATGATCGACGGGCTCAACCTGATTACCGCAAGCAAGATGTCTGGTGGGAACGGCGGCGGACAGAACACGCACGAGGGGGGCATGGTCGCCATGATGACCGGCGTGCCGACTCTAGGCGTGCATGGCCAGCAGGATCACTGCGCAGGAGGGCCGTCGATCGATCAGCTCTTGCTCGCGCAATCGACCACTCTGGGCGGAACCGGCGCGCCGATGGATCAACGCACGCCCTTCGGTCACCTGGCACTGGCGGCCGACATCCGCTCGGATCGCGACGAGATCGCGCCCCGTATTCTCTCCTACAAGACGCCGGTAACCGCCAGCGACATCAGCTTGGCTCGTCAGCCCATCTACCCGGAGACCCAACCGCTGAATACTTACAGTCGGTTGTTCGGCAAAGTGACGGGCATGGATAGCTCGGCGCTCTTGGCTCAGAAGCTCAGCGTGTTGGATTTCATGCGCGGTGATTTGGCGCGCCTGAACAAGCTGATCCCCGCGAGCGAGAAAGATCGCTTGGCGGCGCACGCGGTCGCCATCCAAAGTCTCGAAGCGAGCCTGCGCCAATCGTACGGTGGCGGCTCGACCAGCCCGCAGTGCACCACCCCCGCCATGCCGCCCAGTTATGCGACCGTGGGTGAGACGGGCAACGGTAAAATCGGCGGTATTTCGAGCGCCTCGAGCAACCTGAGTGGCGTCGACTACTACCCTGAGCTCGCGAACTGCACTCCCAGCGTCGCGAGCAGCTGCTACGCGCACCAAGACGTGGCGCTGAACCAGCTACGCATGATCAAGGCAGCATTTGCCTGTGACTACGTCCGCGTCGCCACCTTCATGTACTCGGCGGGCACCAATTGGGTGGTATTCCCGTCTACGTTTGGCGGTGCCACGATTAGCCAGGCCGCCTTGGGCAATAACGGGAAATCCACGCCGCATCATCCGCCGAGCCACACCGACGACGCGCCGACCCACGGTTGGTTGAATCAGATCAACAAGTTTTACTCGCAGATGACCGCAGATGCGCTGAAAGAATTTGCCACGACGCCCGACGTCGACGGCAACATGCTGCTAGACAATACGATCGTGGTCTACTTGACGGAGGTTGCGCGTGCCTGGGACCACAACCAACAAAACATGCCGCTGATCGTGTTCGGTGGCAAAAATACCGGGCTCAAAGGCGGGACCTTCCTCAAGGTCACGGGCGGACATCTCTCCGGGCAAACAGGCGGCAGTGGCAATCGTCCATTCAACGATCTGTGGCTGGCGCTCGCGCCAAAGTTCGGCGTGACGCTCCCTAGCCTCGGCGCGGCGACACAGTGGTCGGGCCCCCTGTCCGGGATCTTCGCATAGTCGGTAGTCGAGCCTCTCAGCTCGAGGGACCTCAGCGTCGAGCTCGGTCGCGAACCATGAGGCGGTCTGCGAGCTTCGAGGTGCAGTGAGGTACTCACGATCGCCCACTCTCCCTGCCCCCGACCACGTTCCGCAAATAGGCGTCCCTCGCTGCGTCTCAGCGAGTCAAGACAGAAGCTCTGCCAAGGCGGGGCGAACGACTTCACTCATGATCTGCTTGCGCAGAGCTTGCTTCCGGCGTTCGCTCAAGATGCCGTGCGCCTCCAGCCGCTGCTCGTGAATGCTTTCGAGTGGGGCAGCGCCCTCGAAGCGTTCAATCGTTCGCTCGAATGCGTCGCGCAGCGCTGCTTGCACCGGTGCGCCGCCGACCTGCGCGGCCCAACGCACGAAGCGCCAGGCGAGCTCGGCGTGGCGCGCTTCGTCATCGTGAATGCGCAGTTGCACCGCGCGCACGGCTTCGTCTTGCGCGAGCTCAGCGGCGGCTTGCGCCTCGAGGGCGGCAATCGTCTCTCCCACGCAGCCTTCCTCGACCGTGCCCACGGCGATGCTCTGCAAGTCCCAGCTGGTCAAGGCGCGTTCATCGACGGGCAGCGGCCCAGGACCGATGCTCTGGCCGGCGTAAATAGAGGCCAGGGAAAAACAGAGTTCGGCATGCTTGATCTCGTCGAGGGCAGCGCGGTGCGCGTCTTCGAGCAATGAAGGGGGTGCTCCGACGGCCAGCAGTTGCAGGGAGAAACGACTGAAAGCCGCGACGGAGGCATGCTCCATCTGCGCGGCGCGCTTCCAATGCTGCGCAAGCGCGCGGCGCGCTGGCTCGGGCAGTGCTTCGGAGCGCGATTTGAGATCTCGCCAAGCGTCGCGTGTTGGCAGTGCCAGCGCGGTCACGCCACGATCCCCAGTAAGTCTGCCACGACCCAATCGCCGCGCTGCGTGAGCGCGGAGACTATCGCCGCGCCGTCGACCAGCAGCGGGCGCCCTTCGCAACTGATGCTGGCGATGACGTAGCAGCACGTACCGGCCTTCTCTGGCTCGTGGCTGGGATTTGCAGCGAAGGGGCCTTGAATGCTGTCCTCACCGCCGCACAGGCACGACCCAGAGCCATAATAAGTTCCGAGCTTTCCTGGCGCGGCGTTCGGGGCCACGCACTCGCTGCCATCGCCTGGCGTATAGCAGAGTGCTTCGGCGCAGCATTGCCCGTAATAGCCACCGTCGTGCTCCGGGCCGGTGCAGCCGAGCGCGCTCACCGGGTAGGGCGTGAGTTGCTGACTGCTGCCACCCACCGCGCCCGCTCCTCCGGTACTGGTAGGTGCGGTGCCGGATGCACCCGCGGTGCTGGTTCCAGAACCAGAGTGGCCGGCACTTGGCGAACCAGCGGATGAAGCTCCCGCGGCGGCGTCTCCCGCGGAGCTGCCCCCACAGGCAGGAATCGAGAGTAGGGCTAGGGCTGCGCCTGAGCCGACCGCCTGTTCGAGTCTCAGCCTGAATGCTTTCATTCCGGCAAATTGTAGCAAGCGGCGAGCCAGAGCCAAACCCTGGCTCACGCTTGAAATCGTGGGCCTTTCCAAGCTGACCTGCGCCAAACTGTGCCCGGACCGCGCCACCTGGATCGCGGGTTACTCACAGCTTCGGGATGCGCAAGGTCTTGCTGATCATCGCGCTGCCGTGCGCCACGAACAGCAGCGCCAAGGGGTGGAGCGAGAGCGGGCCGAGCTGCCAAACCGAGAGCGGCAGCGCATCACCGCGACAACCCAGCGCGAAAAGCACGGTGAATAGCGCGACGAGCAGCAGACTGCTCGGGATCGGCATGCCTTCGAAGTAGCGGACCTTGCCGGTGGCGGATGAAAGGCTCGCCGCGGTCACGTTGTAGCGAGCGAGGCGGCTGATGCCGCAGGCGACGAAGTAGGTCAAGCACAGCGCGTCACCCTCGCCGCGCAGCCCGAAAGCGAAGGCCATCGCTGCAGGCCCGACACCGAACGATACGACATCGGCCAGTGAATCCAACTCCTGACCCAAGGGCGATGCCTCGTTGCGCAATCGCGCTACTCGGCCATCCAAGATATCCATCACCAGGGCTACGGGCAGCAGCGCCGCGCCGATCCAGAAGAAGCGCGCCTGTTCACCGGCGCAGAAGCGCATGAAAGCGAGGATCGCGCCGGAGCCCGCCAAGCCGTTGCCCAAGGTGAAAAAGTCTGCAGCGCGAAAGTCGCGCAACATCGAAAAGTGACGGCGAGGCTCGGAGGGCATCGTGGGGCACTTGAACGCGGCGTCGCCGCCCGCGCAAGCCTGCAAACATGTCGCACCACCGCTGCCGCTGATCGAGAGGCATTTTTCGTATGGAACGGCGGTGCTGCGCGGAGCTCGACTGCGCGCCAGGCCCCCACCGGTTTCGTCTCTTCGTCAGGCCGAGGCGACTTTGCGTTTCCGCGCAGCGACCTTCGAGACTCTGTGTTTCCGATGGGAATCGTTTCGAATCACATCGAGTCTTTTGCTGTCGACCAAGCCTGGCCGTTGCCATAGTCGTTCGAGCGACTCGTAGTCATTTCTTCTAGCGACGCGACGGAGCACGAGATTGTCGTGGTTTTCGTGGGATCCCGCGTCGACGCGGGCGCGCATTCGAGCTCGTGATGAGTTATCGTGCGCGGGCGATGTTCAGCGCTGAAGGGTTCAGCGCGCCTAGCGATCCGCTCGTCGGGCAGATCGTTCAGGAGCGCTATCGGATCGTGCACGCCATTGGCAAAGGCGCGATGGGTGTCGTGTACGAAGCGCAGCACCTGCTGATCGGTCGCAAAGTTGCGTTGAAAACCATGGCCACGCACGCGGTTACTCCCGCGGGCGTGCAACGCTTTCGGAGAGAAGCCCAAGCCGCGGCAGCAGTCGGAAATTCACACGTCGTCGACGTGCTCGACATGGGTCGGCTGGACAACGGCTCATTCTTCATCGTGATGGAACACTTGGATGGGGTCGATCTCGGCTTTGCCGTTGCGCTCGAACAACGCTTCTCCGTCGGGCGAGCCATCCACGTGCTGAGCCAGCTCTGTGACGCGCTGTCCGCGATTCACGCGGCCGGGATCATCCATCGTGACCTCAAGCCCGAGAATATTTTCCTCACGACTCGCGACGGCGCCGCAGACTTCGTCAAAGTTCTCGACTTCGGCGTCTGCAAGTTCAATGACGCAGAGGGCACCCGGCTGACCGCGACTGGCGATGCCATTGGTACGCCGCTGTTCATGGCTCCCGAGCAAGTGGAGGGGCGATCCGATTGCGATCATCGCGCCGACATCTACGCCCTCGGTGCGATCTTGTATTTCGTTTTGACCGGGCGAGCCCCGTTCGATGCGCCGAACATGCCCGCGCTTTTTCTGCGAATATGCCATGAGCCCGCGCCGAGCCTAGCCAGCACAGACAGCGATTTGTCATTCGAGCTCGACGCCATCGTGCAGCGCGCGTTGAGCAAAGATCCGAACGCGCGCTTCAGTTCTTGTGCTGCGTTCAAATCCGCCTTGCGCTCGCTACAGACGACCTCGGACGAGATCGCGGCGACGCTTCCGGGCGCTGTGGATGCTTCGCGTGTCACCGAGTATGCCTGGGGCCATGCCGGTGGTGACGGTTCGACCTCGCTGATTCGAACGCAACCTCGGCGACGCCCGCGCTGGCTGGGCGCCGCAATTGGCGTCAGCGCGCTTGCCGTTTCGGTCTCCGCGGGGGCCTATCTCGTGCGCGCACATGAGGCGGGTGCACCGCCAAGGGAAACCAGTGTCAACCTGTCGTCGAGCAAGGCCGCGGCGGCGCCCCCAGAGGCGCCGTCCGGAAGCCAGCCTGTGCCAGCCGTCGGCTTGGTCATCGCCGCCTCCGAGCGTGACGCTCCAAAGGACCTCGCAAAGAACAAGACCCCCGCTCCGTCTAGCTCGCCGCAACCGCGAGTCCCGAAGGAACAATTGGCGGCTCCGCCGGCTGTCGTGCCCACGGTCTCCGCTGAGCCCGCTACGGCACCGGCTCCGCCGGCGGAGGACAAGACCTCGACTGGTTCCACCACGGTCAACTCGTCCGCCGCAGCCCTGCACCTGACGAAAGGACTGAAGGGTGGCTTGTAAGCTCTCCGGTGCTCGCTCGTTTCGCGTGCTCGCATGCGTATTGGCAGCGATCCTGGTAATCGGCACGACGCGTCTTGCGCGCGCCGAAGGGCCCGAGCCGGACCAAGCGATCCCGAGCGCGGTGCCGGCCCCAAGGGCATACGAGGCGACGGGCAGCGCGCCAGACGAGCCGCTCGCTCGCGCGAGAGCAGTGGCGGCAACCGCAGCGCGTCTATTCGAGGCGGGCCAATACGCCGCCGCGCTCGCCGAGTACTCGCGGGCGTATCAGATCTTGCAAGGGCATCCCCGGCAGTACTGGGTGCTGCACAATTTGGCTGCCTGCAACGAGCGCTTGTTTCGCTACGATGTCGCGGTCGAGCTGTACGAAGAGTACCTGCGCCGCGCGCCCGCGACCGAAGATGATCGCAAGGAGGTCAGCGCTGTCCTGAGCACCTTGCGCACGCTGCTGGCAACTCTGGTCGTCGAGTCATCCGTCGCGGGCGAAGTCTGGTTGGACGATCGGCTTCTCGGCACCGCGCCCGGCAAATGGCGCGTCCCCGCCGGGCGCCACATCGTCGAAGTTCGCGCCGATCGCTATGAATCGCAGCGGCGGGAGGTCCTGCTCAGCGCAGGTCAAACCGAGGTCGATCGCTTTCAGCTCCAGCGCTTGTCCACGTACCAGGGGCCGCCCCCGACGTACTTTTGGGTCGCCGTGGGGCTCACCGGCGCCGCAACGATTGCGGGTGCGACGACCGGTACCATGGCGCTGGGGTCGCGCAGAGATGGCCAGGCCCAGGCCGCGCTGCACGTGGACACGCAACCGGAGGCCGAGCGAACGCGGCACTTGGCCTTGGCAGCGGATATCGGGTTTGGCGCAGCCATCCTCTTCGGCGCGACCGCGACCGTGCTGTACTTCGTCACTGATTGGCCCAAGGCGGGAACGACCAAGGATCACAGCCGTGAACCCGTCGCGCAGCGCTCCCTCGGAGTTGCGCTCGTGGCTCCAGGCGGCTTCGGCGCATCCCTGCTGGGGAAGTTCTAAATGCGCAATCAGCTTAGCCGATCGTGCGGGCTGCTCGCCCTCGTTTTGCCATTGCCGAGCTGCAGTCTGATGGGCCTCGACGACTTCGGAGCATCGCCGTGCGTGAACGACAGCGATTGCGCGAATGCAAAGGCAGAGCTGTGGTCGCCCGCGTGTGGTGATGCGATTTGCCGAGAAGGCCTGTGCGAGTGGCAAGAGGGTAAAGAGATCTGCGACGGCAAGGACAACGATTGCGACGGCCTGATTGACGAAGGCCTATTCTCAGCCGAACAAACGAACAGTTCTGCCTCCGTCGGTCCCATGGACGTCGCCTATGTCTCGTCGCTCGATCGCAAGCAAACCTTCGTGGCGGTAGCCGGACCCAACGGCCCGAGTGAGGGATATGCGCTTCCGAGCTTGTCGATGAACGAGCTTCAGTACGTTTCGGCGGCTGAGTCGCCGGGTTGCCCGGTGCCGAGTCACGACACGCCGCTTGGCGCGCTCGGGACGTGCAATTTTGCAGAGGTCGCATTGGCCGCAGATGCGGGCCACCTGGTCGTTGCTAGCATCAACACGTCGGGTTGCGCATCGGGCCAAGTTCGGGTCGGACTGAGCCGCATCAGCGACGCGCCGTTCGAGGTGTGGATCGGCAAAACGCCTGGGGTGAAGAGCCAAGATGAATGCAACATCCGGTTTGGCGTGGATGTCGACGATGCCGGCTGCAGCGGTGCGTCCTATGGCGCGAACGGAAACGGAATGCCTGCGCTCGGCGCGACTCGTCCGGCCGTGGCCTCGCTCGATACACAGGTCGGCGGTGTGGGTGCGCTAGTGCTTTGGTTGGCCGCGCCCGCGAGCCCGAGTTCGACGGACGCCCACAGCGACTCGATTCCGGTTAAAGCGTTGGGCCTCACGGTCTCCAAGGAAACGCCCGAGTGGCTCAACGGCATGGAGGGAGGATCGCCCATTGATTTGGGTCGCTCGACGAGCCTTTCCGCCCCGGCGGTGCTTGCACTGAAGTCGGCTGCGGGAGGAGGAAAATACCTAGTCGCGTTTCCGGCGAAGCAAGGCCCCCAATTCGGGATTCAACTGCTGACCGTGCGCACCGACGGAGTGGCTTTGCAGCAACCTGATTCGCCCGAATTCATTGCTGACGGACCTGCCGACCAAGTGTCGCTATCGCTCGGAAATATGGGGCGTGATGAGGTGGGAGTTGCTTGGTACTCTGGCACTCGGCCTGACGTGCTCTTGCGCTTCATGGTCGTTTCGACGTCTGGCGCGCCGCTCAGTGGTACCGTGAGCATACCCACTTCCGCTCCGTTGTTTGCGCCACAACTCTTGTATCGGAGCGAAGGGTTCGCGGAGAAGCAACCGGGCGGATGGTTTCTGTCATGGCTCGCCGCCAGCGATGACGCGCAGAAGTTTCACATCGCACGCGTGCATGACGATGAAGGAAACCTCCAATTCCTGGGTCAATCGTCGCGTCAGCACGCCGACATTCCGCTGCTGTACCCGGCCGAAGACGACCATTGGGGCGTGGCCTATGCGTCAATTCACCCCGCGGGCGAAAGCCAATCCGAAACAAATCCTCCTTGGTGCCAGTGACAGGGGTTGAAATGGCAAACTCGAAGCGAGTGACTTACAAAGGCTCCGTGACTTGGATCTCGGCATTCAATGGAGCGGTCAGCGCGATCAACAGGCCCGTCTGGGCGCTGCTCCTCGTGAGCGCGCTCGGCTGCGCGCTGAGTTGCGCGGACAGCGACTCCACTCGTCCTGACGGTTCCGCGGGCGGAATGTCTTCGGCCGGACAGTCAGGTGCGCCGACAGTCGGCGAGGGCGGCGCGGCCTCGGCCGGAGAAAGTGGGAACCCAGGATACGCGGCGGGGGAGGGCGGAACGGGCAACACCGGTGCCACGAACACTGGCGGCAACGCGGGAGCGCCGCCGATTCGACCTGAGCACTGCGAGGCCGACAGCGACTGCGATGACGGCTTGTATTGCAATGGCGTCGAGTTGTGCCTGACTCTGCCGGGCGAAGACTTCAAAGTATGCATGGGTCGTGAACACGGGCCGTGTGTGCCGAGCGCTTGCACCGAAGCTAACAAGTGTGATTGCAGCGACGGAGACCGGGATGGCGATCACGTCTACATCCAAGGCTGCGACGTGCCAGGCCAGCCCGTTGATTGCGACGATGGTGATCGCCTGCGCGCGCCTGGCAAACCGGAGGAGTGCGGCGACGACAAGCAGCACGACGAAGATTGCGACGACACCACCTTCGGCAACAAAGATACCGATGGAGATCAAGTTGTCGATCAGGATTGCGCGAACAAATTGGACTACCAGCCGTTGTTCTTTCGGCCATCGAAGCCGCTGACCTCGCACGGCACCGACTGCGACGATCGCGATCGGCTCACGAATCCCGACGCCGAAGAAATCTGTGACCGCCGCGACAACAATTGCAACGGCCAGATTGACGAGGTCGCAGAGGGCAAGGGGACGGTCTACTACGAAGATCTGGACGGGGATCACTGGGGCAACGACGAGAAAACACAACGGTCACTGTGCGGCTACCCCCCGCCGGACTATGCGATACAAGGCCACGACTGTAACGACCAAGATCGCTGGGTCCATCCGGACCAACAAGAGACCTGCAACGGTATCGACGACGACTGCGACCTGGATGGGAAGATCGACCAACCCGATAAGCCAGGAAACTTGATGTCTGGTGAGCCCTATGACGGTGGCAAGACCAAATTCGAGTGTGAAGGGGTCGATGGTTGGAAAGTCATACAGTGCCCGTCCGACCTCCTGGACTGCAACGGAAACTACCTCGACGCCTGCGAAACGATTGGCACGACGCTTTGCAATTGTCACAAGTGCGGGACGGCTTGCTCGTTCTCGTGTGGCGAGACGACTTGCGAGGAGATAGTGCGGCTCAGCACCGGCAATAGACACACCTGTGCCATCATTCAAGCAACAGGGAGCAGTTCTGGTGGAACAATCGCGTGCTGGGGCCGCAATAACTTCGGTCAGCTCGGCAATGAGAGTACGAAGGATTCGCTGCGGGCGGTCAAGGTCCCCGGGTTGACGAACGTCACTGCCATCACGGCAGGAGATCGGCACACCTGCGCCATCGCTTCAGACGAAAAGCTCTTTTGCTGGGGCGAGAATAGAGTTGGCCAGCTGGGTGCCGCACTGACGGACCGTTTCGTGTCGTATCCCGTGGAAGTCTCTCCGCCGGCATTCCTGCACAAGGCCAAATGGGTTGGCGCTGGTCGATATCATACTTGCGCAATCTTCGACGCGGGCGGACTCGCGTGTTGGGGGCAAGGTGACCTGGGTCAACTCGGCAATGACGATACGGAGAACGTGGATTTCCCGGTCCCAGTAGAGCGCGTCGTCGACGGTGAGGCGACATACATCGATGACGCGTCGCAGGTCGTGGCTGGTTACTATCACAGTTGCTCGCTCTCTGCTGGTCGGGTCGAGTGCTGGGGAGACAATTCGAATCAACAGCTCGGGGCCGACCCTGAAACATTGGATTCCTCGAGCGTAGCACTGCCCGTCCCTGGGCTTGGGGGTCACGTCGAGCAGATCTCTGCGTCGGCCTATCACACTTGCGCGCTAGCAGACGGGAACGTCTATTGCTGGGGCAGCAACAGTGATCACGAGCTTGCTCTCGCGCTCGGGGATTCGGCGCCGCCCACGAAGATTTCGTTGTTGGTCCCCGCGCTGGCGATTGCGACGGGCTCGTACTTCGGATGCGCACTCGGCAACGACAAAAAAGCTTACTGCTGGGGCAGTAACGACTCCGGTGAGCTGGGGCCTGCGCACAATCCTACGAGCGTACAACCCACGCCCATTCCCCTGGAGGACGTGGAGGGCATCTTCGCGGGTCTCGGACAGCATGTCTGCGCGACAACACAGAGCGCTGGGACTTGGTGTTGGGGCAACAACGACTTCGGGCAACTGGGCAACGGCAAGGTATCGAGTTTGCCGCAAGCTAGTGCGTCACGCGTCTTGGCGTTGAGTCGTAGTCAATCATGCGCTTCGGAAAATTAGTGTCATGGACTCTGGTGTAGTCAACTATTTGTCGATAAGAGGTAAATTGTCATGCCAAACTTCGATCCGATACAAGTGGTCTTGACCACGGCGAACGGTGCTCTGGTCGTTACGGACGTGACCCTCAGCTGGAAAGGCTCTGAGGACTTCGCGCTCGATGGGTCGCCGCTGGGAGTTGCAGGTCTCAACCCCAAGCAGCCCTTTTCCTTGGAACTCGCACCGTTCGACCCGAGCTCGAAATATCGCGTGGCGAAACTCAAGTTCAAGCCTGAATACATCGGTTCGGGCAATTGGCACGTCAAAGCGTTCAACCCGTGTGTCATGCTAGTTCAAAAGATACGAGTTACCGACGTCGGTCCGAAAGACCTAATAATGAACTTCTCCTGTACGGAGCATCCGGTTCAGGTCAATGGCTTTCTCGCCAACCTTGCCTTGAACGGAGCGCAAGCCGTCGCCTCGGCCGCGAATACTACTGTCCAGTTCCTCAAGAATACCTTTGGCGAACCAGAGGAAGCACATGAACTGCAGGCGCCCCCGTCGCAGGAGGCTTCCACCTCACCACGTTGAGCATTCCTTTGGGCGGCTTGGGCTGCTCTGCGCTTCCGGAGTACCGCTGCTGGCGATCCCGCCCCCGCCCGCTTTGTGATAATTGTCGGCGGTATGGGTTGCCTGGAAAGCGGCGAGCAGCGTTGCATCCTTGCGTCGGATCATCTGATCGGCCGGGAAGCGGGCGCGGCGCTGCGGCTGGATGACGACTCGGTGTCTTGGCGCCATGCGAGCCTGCGCTGGACGGGGCAGGCTTGGGAGCTTCAGGATCTCGGTAGCCGAAATGGGACTTTTCTCGATGGGCATCGGATCGCCTCCGGTGCCCGCGTATTGCTGCGTATGGGTTGTCAGCTTCGTTTCGGGGATGACGAACAGCTTTGGCGTTTGGTCGATGTGGATCCGCCGAGTACGGCGCTCGTGGATCTGGCGACGGGGGAGCGGATCTTTGCTTTGGATGACTTGGTCGCGGTGCCGCCTCAGGGCGAACCCGAGTTGTTCATCTCGAAGCAAGCGAGCGGCGCGTGGATTGCCGAGTTTGGGGCTCGAGTATGGGAGCCTCAGGCATCCGAGGTGTTGACGATCGGGTCGCGTCAGTACCGCTTCGAGCCTGCGGCTCCGGTCTACGCGACCACGACCGGGCGAGGGCAGCAACTGACTCCATCGGAGCTGGCACTTCAGTTCTCCGTGAGTCGAAATGAGGAATACGTCGAGGTCAAGATCGTGCACGGTGAGCGGAGCATCGAGCTTCGCCCGCGTGCGCACAGCTACGTGCTCCTGACGCTCGCTCGGCTGCGGGTGAAGGATCAAAGTGACGAGTCACTCGAACCTTCCAACCAAGGTTGGGTCTATCAGGATCAGCTGCTCAAAATGCTGGCCACTACGCCAGAACAACTAGCCGTGGACATCTATCGCGCGCGTAAGCAGTTCAGTGAGGCAGGCGTTGTCGAGGCCGCGCAGATCGTGGAACGTCGAGGCACGAGCCATGAGCTGCGGATCGGCGTGCCCAAGCTGGCCATTACCGTCGCTTAGGGATGCCGGTCGCTAGCGGGATTTAGCCAGAATTTGGCCATTTCCGGTGAGCGCCCAAAGGTCGCTCGTGGTGCCCCACAGCGCGTTGATGGTCGTCGGGCCGCCCACCGCCGAATACGACCATTGAGCGCCGTCCCAGTGCAGCACGCGCGAGAGGTAGATCCAAACATCTCGTTCATTGTCGGCCCAGCCGGCCTCGACGGAGCTGTAGTTCAGGGAGACGTTGGGCGGCGCGATCTTCGGTTCGAGGTTGTCGCTCATGCCGATGCCGTCCCAGTGCCCGAGTTCAGGGCGCGTGCCACCCGCCTTGTAAGCGCTCCAGCCAACGTTCCCTCCGATCCACACGAGCTGAGCGTTGCCGAAGGCAAGCTCGTAGGTCGGGGTTTCGCTGGGATGAGGCGGCAAAAGAGACCACTCGCTGCCGTCGAAGTGGATTCGGTTACTGCCGCCAACCGCAATCACATCCGCAGCATTTCTTCCCCACACGCTCGCCAGGGGACCGAAGCTCGATGCCGACCAAATGCTCCAGGAAGAACCGCCGAAGTGCAGGAAGTGTCCGTCGCTGTCTACGGCCCAAACGTCTCGGCTCGAGCTCCCCCAGACACCCTTGATGTCCGCGCTGGTCGGACTTGCGCTGACCTGCCAGCTGAGGCCGTCCCAATGTAGAAGCAGGCCGTGGGTGCCTGCGGCCCAAACATCGGCTTCGCCGCTACCCCACAAGGCAAACACTTCATCAGAACCGGGCCGTGGAACATCGGTCCACAGCTTGCCGTCCCAGTGGACGATCTCGCGCCCTGCCGCCCACACGTCAGCAGGGTGGCTGCCCCACAGACGGTTCAGCTGATGACCAGCGATCGGGCTCGATAGCCAATTCTGCCCGTCGAATTCCAGAAAGGTGCCGTTGTCACCGACGAACCAGGTCGAGCCTTCGAACCCCCAAGCCGCGTTCAGGTTGAAATCAGTGAGGTGAGGACCTGCCGTCCAAGCCGTGCTGTTCCAATGCGCGATCAGCCCCTGCTCACCGACTGCCCATCCGTCGCGGCCAGAGTTCCCCCAGAGACTTCGGAAGTCTGCCGTTGATGCTTGAACGGTGACGGCGTTGGTTTGCTCGACCGTCGAATTCCAGCGTTCGAGTGTGCCCGATTGGCCAGCAACCCAGGCCTCTCGATCAGCGCGGCCCCACACGCTGCCGAGCGCGCTCTCGCTCGGCCTCGCTACGGTCGACCACGATGTTCGGTCGAAATGGTTCAGTGTCTTGTCACCCAAAACCCAAACTTCATCCGCTGAGCTCGATACCGAGCGGAACGTGTCCCAGGTCGACAACTCGATGGAGGACCAAGCGACGCCGTCGAAATGCAGGATGGCTCTGTTCCATCCCACGGCCCACACGTCGTTCGCGCTGCTGCCAGAAATGGCGGTGATGCCGCCGGCAGGGATGATCGGTTCGACGACGAGCGACCAACTCTCGCCGTCGAAATGTAAAAGGCTGGGACCGCTACCGGCTGCCCAGATGTCGTTCCGCGCGCTGCCCCAGATAGCGCGCAGTCGGCGTGTTTCGTCGATCTGAATGGCACGCCACGCAGCGCCATCCCAATGCAGGAGAGCCGTGTTGTCGTCGGGGTTCCCCGTTTCTTTGGTGCCAGCGAGATCGCCCGTGCGTTCGGCAATAATCCAAATGTCGGAAACCGAGCTCCCCCAAATCGCGATGAAGTTTGCGTTCGAGCCGCACCACTGATCGAGGCTGCAAAACACGGGTGGCGTGCGTCGCGGATCGGGGCCCGCGAGCACGGATGGCGCGCCACTGTGCCCTGCGATACTCAGTGCGCCTCCGTCGCTTTGGCTTCCCCCGACGCTGGTCCCGTTCCCGCCGCTCCGGCCTCCGTCGCTCCCGCCGCCTTTCGGGCTCGCTTCACGCCCTCCAGCAGCAAAGGTCCCGCCTACGCTGCTCGATGAATCAGCATACCGATCTCCGAGCCCGGAACGTGCTCCGCACGCGACGCAGAGCAAGACCGCAGCGAAGGCCGAAATTCGCGATCGGCAGAGCCAGGCTCGCAGTTCCCCGCGTATCACGATTCAAGGCTATCACGATCACGCGCCAGCCTCCGAGTGCGGGGCTAGGGAACGAGTTTCTGACAGATCAGCTGTGCCGAAGAGTCAGCGCTTGCTCCGGGCTGGGAGCAGCTGCCAAACCCGAGCGGGCAAACGCCCGGGCTGTTCGTTGGTGGCTGTGCACACGCGCACGTCAACGCTTGGTTCTGGCACGCGCCGTTGAGGTCAGCACATTTGTATGCAAAATCTTGCTGGCACTGGTTGCTCTCCACGTGGCTTCCGGTGGGGCACGCGCCTCCATCCGGCGCCGAGAACACGCCGCCGATGGTGCGATATGCAACACAGGCCTGCGTCGCCGTGCACGCTGTGCCGCTGCAATCGTGGGTCGCGCTACCGCCAGAGCCGCCGGCCCCGCTCGCTCCGCTATTGGTCCCGCCGCTATTGGTCCCGCCGCTATTGGTCCCGCCGCTATTGGTCCCGCCGCCGCCGCTCGCGCGGCCGCCACTGGCGTAGCCGCCGACAGCGGTCGACGAGCCTGCTCCGCCGTCCGAGCGGGACTGAGTGGTCTCGCCGCCGCAACTCAGCAAGAGCAGCGCGGTGCACGCTGCGAGCAGCCAAGCGCTGTAAGTCATGCACACACTAGGAGCAAAAGTCGGGCCAGGAAATGCCTGCGTTTTCCGCTAATTTGAGCGCTCGCGAGTTGGCACAATGGCACAATCCCGGCACAGTTGGCGCCCGATCGCTCGAATCTTTGGCGCGCGAGGCGGGAGATCCTAGCTAAGATCGAACATGCCCGATTTCCTCGAAGCGCATCGTCGCGTGCTTTGCCCAGTGTTGATCGCGTGCGGCGTGCTCACTTTTGGTTGTGCGAGCAGCGATCCAGCGACGCACGGCTCGGTTGGGGGAAGCGCTGGCAGCGGTGAGCCAAGCGGCAATGCCGGGATTTCGTCCGGAGGTGCGGGGGCGGGCCCTCAGGCTGGAGCTAGCGGAGGACCGAGCCAAGCCGGCGGCACTGCCGGTGCAATTGCAACGGGCGAAGCGGGCCAACCGAGTGGAGGCCGGGCAGGAGCCGGGCAGGGTGGAAATCCAAGCTCAGGCAACGGCGGAGCCGGGGCCAGCGGCGCCTATTGGAAGCCGAGCGCCGGGATCACTTGGCAGTGGCAACTGACGGAAACCATCGACAAGACGGTCAACGTTAGTGTGTACGATATCGATGGCTTCGACAGCGACGCCAGTTTGGTGAAAGCGTTGCACGATCAGGGGCGCAAGGTGATCTGCTACCTGAGCGTCGGCAGCTACGAAGATTGGCGCCCAGACGCGAAGAGCTTTCCTGCGGCGGTGCTCGGCAACGAGTACCCGGGTTGGCCGGGCGAACGCTTCGTCGACATTCGCGCCAAAGCGCTGCGCGACATCATCGCGGCGCGCTTCGATCTCTGTAAGCAGAAGGGCTTCGACGGCATCGAGCCCGACAACATGGACGTGTACAGTTCGAATTCGGGTTTTCCGCTGACCGAAAAAGATGGCCTCGACTATGCGAATTGGCTCTCCAGCGAAGCCCACGCTCGCGGTTTGAACATTGGGCAAAAGAACGCCGCAGAGCTCGCAAAACAGATCCAATCGGCATTCGATTGGGTGCTCACCGAAGATTGCTACGATCAGGGTTGGTGCGCGGACGTATCCGTGTACGTCGAGCACGACAAGCCCGTGTTCATGAGTGAGTACACGGACACCGGGGTCGACTTCGACGCCGCGTGCAACTGGAGCGAGCCCAAGAAATACAGCCCGATCCTCAAAGGCAGGGATCTCGATGCCCCGGTGCAGTTCTGCCCCTGACGGATGGAGGGGCAGGTCGTTTGCGAACGACTAGTGAACGGCGGGCAGCGGAAGATCGAGCGCCCGGCGCACTTCCGAGACCAAGGCCTCGCGCGTGATTGGTTTGGAAAGCACGGCCCTCACGTTCGGGTTTCGTAACTCCACGCTCGAATGCCCGCTGAGCACCAAGATGGGTAGTCGGATCCCGAGCTGCCAGACGCGCTCGATCACTTGTTCGCCCGACAAGCCGGGCATCGAGCGATCGATCAGCACGGCATCTATTCGCGCTTTGCGCTCCAAAGCCGCGAGTGCCTGCGCCCCGTCTTCACATTCGATGACGCGGAAGCCGCTTCGTTCGAGCATCCCGCGCAGCACTCGGCGCACGGGCAATTCGTCATCGACCACTAAAATAGTCTCGGTACCGACGGGCACCGGCCGCGGTTCCGGGGCGGGCGGAGCCGAGCGCAGAGTGGGCGCGGCTGGAAGCTCTATGTCGAAGCGGGTGCCTTCGCCGAGGCGAGTGCCGCAGCGAATGGTGCCTCCGTGATCAGTGACGATTGCGTACGCGCTGGACAGCCCGAGGCCCGTGCCGCGGCCCATTTCCTTGGTCGTAAAAAACGGCTCGAACATCCGCGCGCGTACGCTCTCCGTCATCCCCGCACCGTTGTCGGTGATGCTCACGCAGACTCTTCCGGCGGTAGGTACGGAGAACTCTACGCGCAAACTGGGTTGCTCGCGTTCGCTCTCCAAGAGCGCGTCGCGCGCGTTCAGCACCACATTCAGCAGCACTTGCTCGATTTGGCCGGAATTGCCGAGCACGGCTGGGATCTCCGCAGGCACGAGCTCGATCTGGACCCTCGGATCGAACGTCGAACGGCTCATGTCCACGATTCGTCGTGCGGCGTGCACCAAATCGAACGAGTTGCGAGTGGCGTTGTCTTGTGGGCGTGCGAAGAGCATCAGCTGCCGCACCATCTCGGCGGCTCGCATCGAGGCGTGTTCGATGTCCGCCAGGCGCTCCGCGACAGGCCCGGCGGTGAGCTCGCGGCACTCGGCCACGTTCGGCAATATTACGCTGAGTGCGTTGTTCAAGTTGTGCGCGATGCCCGCCGTCAAGCGGCCGACGGCTTGAATGCGCTGGGCTTGCGCCAAATTGGCCTCGAGCTCTTTACGCTCAGTCACGTCCAGGACCCCGCCGCGTAGCGCCTCGAGCTGGCCTTGCTCGTCGAACTCAGCCACGCCCTTCGCGATCACGTGTCGCACCATTCCGTTCGGGCGAACGATGCGATACGCCATTCCGTCGTAGACCCCAGTTTTCACGTAGGCCTGGATGGTTTCGACCGCCTCAGCCCGGTCTTCGGGGTGGATCAGCTCCAAATATTCTTCGAGCCGACGCGGGGCGTTGTGGGGCTCTACGCCGAAGATCTCGCACAGCGCTTCATCCCAGTACAGTTCGTCTCGGCGCAACCACCATGTCCACGTGCCAACCCCGCTCGCCAAGAGTGATAGGCGGGCGCTGCTCTCTCTTTCGCGCAAGGCTTGTTCCTGCGCCTTGCGCTGAGTCACGTCCGTGCTGGACACCAGCATGAACACGACTTCACCGGCATCCCGCACCGGTACCAGGCGCGAATCCCACCACGTGTCTCCGATGGACCGGACCTCGATACTCGTCGGCTGGCCCGAACGCCAGCACTCTTCGAACACGCTGCGATAGCGTTCTCTGTCGTCCGGAAACACCGAAACCAGACAATCAGCGCCAATGAAGTCCGCTGCGTTTTGCCCCGCTTCCGCGCGATTGACGTAGAGGATCTGCAGCTCGCGACTGAGCACCAGGATCAGGTGAGGGAACGTTCCCAGAACCAACGGATCGCCCAACAAGCGATTCAGTCGAGGGTCGATGGAGTAGCGGTTGGTTCGACGCTCGGAGAGCTGAGCTTCGAGCTCGGCGAGTTGCCGTTCGAGCGCTTCAATTCTTCGCTGGGCGTCCGAAAGCTCGCTCAATTCCACCTCCTTGGCAAACATCGTATCCGCAATGGCAGCGAATCGCACGATCTGTGAGCAGGCCGTAGAAGTCTGGCGCATTGGCCCTCGCGCATGCCGGGTCGGACCGAGGCCTTCGCTCGGCCCTCTCCCTCACTGGCATTCCGCTCCTCAGCCGAGTGCACCCGTTCTCGAGTTCAAGCGACCCGCAAACCGCGGCCAGATCGGTCATCTTCGGACATGTTTTGAAGTCGCGAGCAGCAAGAGCGCCACAATCGGGAATTTCGGCCTCCGGCCCTCATACGGGGGAGGCGCCGCAAGGCCTTCACTTCCCGCTTGCTGGGGACCATACTTGTACGCTTCGTGTCGAATTCTGAGACGTCCGGAGCGCAACAGTCAACTCCCGAGCGCGATGCGGAGGGTCTGGCTCAGGAGCCGCCCGTAACGAACGAGCTTCTGCGCGCAGCGCTGGAATGCATGGCTGACTCGGTAGTCATCACGGCAAGGGATGGTCGGGTGCTCTATGCGAATCCGGCTGCCCGGCACTCGCGACCCGCGGAGGTCACCCAGACGGACGAGACCCTCGCAAGCTATGGGCTGTTTTTGGCCGACGGCGTGACGGCAATGACGATCGACCGGACGCCCGCGGCTCGTGCCCTCGCCGGCGAATTGGTTGGCGACACCGAAGTGGTGCGTCGGCTGCCCGGCTTGCCTGAGCAGTCTTTCCGCGTGAGCACGTCGGTGATGCGCGATGAGTTTGGTGCGGCTCGAGCAGTGATCAGCGTGGGTCGTGAAAATACCCGAGCGCGCGCCGTACGCCAGGCCCTCGTCAACAGTGAAGCCTTGTTTCGCACGGTCGTTCGTAACCTGCCCAACGGGGCCGTGTTGGTCTTTGACCGTGATTTGCGTTACCTGCTGGCAGACGGCGAGGCGCTGCTCGAAAGTGTCGGGTTCTCCAGCCAAGCACTAGTGGGCAAGACCCTCGCCGACGTGGCGGCGCCTCAAAATCTCGAGGCCCTCGCGGCGCGCTACCGTGCCGCCTTGGCCGGTGAGAGCCAAGCCTTCGAAGTGGCGAGAGGTCCAAAGACGTTCGCGCTCGATATCGTGCCCGTGCGCGACGAGCAGGGCAGTGTCAACGCGGGGATTGCGCTGGTCTACGATGTGACTAGCCACAAGCAGACCGAGGCCGCGCTACTCGAACAGACTTTGCTGGTAAACGAAGAAGCGGCGAGCGTCGAGATCCTGCAGGCGATCGCGGCAGCGGCGAACAGCGCTCAATCGGCGCAGGAGGCGTTTCGGAGCTGCTTGCACCGGGTGTGCGCGTTCATGGGCTGGCCGGTTGGGCACGTCTACATCAGGCACGGCGAGGTTTTACGAACCTCCGGTTGGTGGAACGACGAGTCCGCGCGCTTCGCCAACTTTCGCGAACAGAGCGCCGCCCTCGAATTCGCAGCCGACGACGACATGATCGGCCAAGTGTTGGGCTCGGGGCTCGCCACCTGGCTCAGCGATTTGGAGAGTGAGAGCGCCTTCTTGCGCGCGCGCAGCGCCGGGCAAGCCGGGATCCGGAGTGGCTTTGCTTTTCCCGTATTGATTGGCGACGAGGTCGTGGCAGTGCTCGAGTTTTACTCCGAGCGCATCGAAGAGCCGGATCTTCGGCTGCTCACTTTGATGAGTAACATCGGCACTCAGCTCGGGCGCGTCGTGGAGCGTGAGCGCGCGCGTGCGGAGACGCTCAAGTGGGCCGAAGAAATTCGAACCTTGTCGATCCGAGACGAGCTCACCGGTCTTTACAATCGCCGGGGCTTCCTCGAACTGGCGCGGCACGTGATCCAACAAACCGATCGTGCGCGCAGCTCCGCCCTGTTGTTCTTCGTAGATCTGAATGGCATGAAGCAGATCAACGATCAGCTCGGGCACGACGAAGGCGACCACGCGCTGCGCGAGACCGCCAGCGTGCTGCGCGCGACCTTCCGCGCTTCTGATGTGGTGGCGCGTTTGGGCGGTGATGAATTCGTGGCGTTCCTACCCGAAGCGCGCTCGGACCAGCTGCGCCTGTTTGCCGCGCGCATCGACGCCGAGTTTGCCCTGCGCAACCAGAACGCAGGTAAACGCTACCGCTTGTCCGCCAGCGTGGGCGGCACCCTGTACGACTCTTCGCAGCCGGAAAGCATCGAGGCATTGCTGGTCAAGGCCGATGCGCTGATGTACGAGCAGAAGCGAGCCCGCAAAGCTGCACTCGACGTCGCGCGCTGAATTGGTCGCGCAGCTTCGCTGTTGCAGCCCCTAGCCCTCGGAGCGGATCGGGATTACCTCTTTTGAGCTCCCGCTCTGCCATGGCTACCCAACCGACTGACAGCGCTAAAATATCGGCTTTTCGGCGGCTCTTACGCGAGCCTACGTTGCATTTTTTCGCACTCGCCGGAGCGGCCTTGTTGGTGCAACGCTCGATGACCGGCGATCTGCACACGATCGAGCTGACGCCCGCGCTCAAAGCCGATCTCTCGCGGCGCTATCAAGACCAGATGGGTCGAGCGGCGACGCCACAGGAAACCACGGCCATGCTGGCGAATTGGAAGGCCGAAGAAGCGCTGTATCGTGAAGCGCTGCGCGAAAAATTGGATCGCGACGATCCGACCATACGCAATCTACTGGTCGGCAAGATGCGCGACCGGATGCTCCTGCAGACGCCGTTACCCGAACCGAGCGAGGCAGAGCTTCAGCAGTTCCTCGACCAACACCGCGCCGACTACGAATTGCCGCTGCTCTACGAGCACGAGTACGTGGTGTTCCCCAAACAAGAAGCGGGAGCCGAGCAGCTGCGCGCCAAATCCGAGCGTCAACTCGCGGCGGCAGGCGCGACCCCTGCGTCGCTCGGCCTGCGCAGCACGGTAGCCAACGTGAACCGCGAGCGAATCGAGCAAGAATTCGGGGCCGCGGTCGCCGAACAGATTCGGAGCTTGCCGGTCGGGAAATGGCACGAACTCGAGACGACCGACCGTTTGCTTTTGGTCAAGCTGAACGCGATCCAAGGTGGCTTGGCCCCGCCTGCGGTGCTGCACGAACAATTGCTGGCCGGGTGGAAAGCCGCCATGGCCCAGAAGCTCGTGGAGCAGGCCACCGCGGTCGTCACGCGGCGCTACCGCTTCGAGGAAAAACCTCGATGATTCGGCGCGTGCTCCTGTTCTTACTCGCGACACTGTTGTTCGCGAAGGGGGCAGCGGCGCACTCCTTCGATGCCGCGACGTTGACGCTGACCGAAGTGTCCGACGGAAAGTTCGCCATCGATTGGCGGACCACGGCCAAGACACTCGAGGGGCTGCGCGAGCCAGCGCAGTATCCGAAGTCATGCCGTCAGCAGGGCGCGCTGCTCGAGTGCGGACCGCTGGGGCTCGTGGGTACCATCAATTTCCCATGGCTGGCCGGCGGCGAATCGAGCGTCACGGTGCTGATCGATTGGCGCAATCGTTCGCGCCTCATGCGCGTGCTCAACGGCCGTTCGCCGAGCCTCACGGTGTACGGCATTCCGGCGTCGGCAGGCTGGCGTTTCCTGCAACCCATCGCGCTCGATTACACGAAGCTCGGTATCGAGCACATCTTGACTGGCTTCGATCACTTGATGTTCGTGCTGGCGATCACGATCCTCGTGCAGCGGCGCAAAGCGCTACTCGCAGCGATCACCGCCTTTACCGTGGCTCACAGCCTGACCTTGGCGGCTACCGTGTTCGGCTGGCTCAGCCTGCCGTCAGCGGCAGTAGAAACCACGATCGCGCTGTCGATTGTGCTGGCCTGTACCGAGTGCTTACGACCGAGCGATTCGCTGGCGCGGCGCGCGCCGTGGCTGGTGACGTTCGCGTTCGGCCTCTTGCACGGCATGGGCTTCGCGTCCGCGCTGCTGGAGACGGGCTTGCCCGAGAAGCACGTGCCAACGGCGCTCTTGTTCTTCAACGTCGGCGTCGAGCTCGGTCAGCTCGCAGCGATCGCGCTGTTCGTTGCCGTTGGCTGGCTCGTGACCCGCATACAACGACGCCCCGTCTGGACCACCCGCGCGTTCGTGTACGCGATGGGGTGTGTTGCGGCCTATTGGTCGCTAGAACGGGGCGTCGCGATGTTCAGTGGCTGACGACTTACTTGACCGTCACTTCACCAGCGTCGAGCGAGATCTGGTAGTAGCCGTGCGGATCCCAGGCGATGGTATTACCCTTTTGAGTGACGGTGCCGCCCGTCGTCGTGACGCGAACGCACATGTTCGGCGGGAAATTCGCGGGTAGTGTCCACGTTGCGCTGGTCGTGGCGCTGGCGGGGATGAGCTTTTGCCCCGCCCAGTAGGCGCCGACATTGGTCATGCCTTCGACCCACATGCCATCCGTCACGGCCTTCGACATAGCGCCCGTGACACTCGCGATCGGCACTGGTTGGTACGTGCCGCCCTGGCTATCGAAGCCGTGAATCACGTAGATGCGCCACTTGCCTGCGGCGATCTGGCCGCTGAGATTGGCGGCGTCCGCGCCTTGCGGGGGCAAGTAGGCGGGGAGCAAGAACGGATCCGTGCTGTCGCGCGGTGACACCGCCGGGACGCCGCCGCAGGGACCACGATTTTGGAACAGCTTGGCCGGAGAGGCGAAGGCCTTCCACGCATCTTGGCAATTCGGTGCCGCCATGCTGTGCACGTCGACGCCATAGTTCGTCTTGAGCGTGGTCTGAGCGTTCGAGACCTCTCCCGCGGAAGCGCTACCCGGATGGGTCTGGGTATGATTGGCGATCTCTTGACCGTCGGTGATGGTCGCCTTGTAGCCGGTGCCGGCACTGCTCGCGATCAGGAACCAGGTAAAGTGCCCGCCCGTCGCCTTCAAAGCGTTGTAGTTCGCTAGTTGCGACGGCGTGTTGTCGTCGAATGTGAACGACGCGGCGCCCTTGAAGCCGGCCCAGTCGAGCACCACCAAGCCACCCGCCGCGCCCGAGGGCTTCGCGACGCCGGTCATGGTCGGCGCGAGCGACAGGTTGTCGCACTTGACCGCCGTGGTTGGGCCCGAGCCGCCGCCGGAGCTCGTGCCGCCCGCGTTTGGCATGCCGCCCGCGCCTGCCGTGCCTGGTGTCCCGCCTGCACCTGCCGAGCCCGCCGTCGGTGCCGAGCCTCCCGTCGGTGCCGAGCCCGCTGTCGGTGCCGAGCCTCCGGTCGGTGCCGAGCCCGCTGTCGCGCCCGTGCCGCCGCTGCCGGCTGACGGCGTGACCGGGCCGCTGCCGGACTTGCCGCCCGTCGCGTTGCCGCCGGCCGTCCCGCTGTTCGAACCACCGCTGCCGGCGGTGCCAAAGCCGCGATCCGGATCGGAAGAGCAAGCGACAAGCGACAACATCAGCGCAGAGACCGAAATAAGATGCTTCATTTACAACGCGCCTCCAGGCGCTCGCAGAGAAGAGAGAGGAGTGGGACGACTCGGCCGACAAATTAGCACGTCGCCGCCGCAATCAAACCTCTGTTGAACGATCATTAACAAACTGCTTCAAGCGGTGAAAAGTGCGACGCGGGCGTACAGCATGCAATTGCGCCGGAAGATTGCATGTTCGCCGGATTATCGGATCTCGCGTCTCAGGCCGGGTCATCGTTGCTTCCGCAGCGCGTGAAGAAGCGCCGCGGGGCGGCACAGCTCGGCACAATCCCGACCGTAGGATCCGGTTGCAGCCGGCCGTGCGCGCGACAACTCGGCATTTCTTGGCCGGCATGCGCTGTGCTTGGGTTTGAACATGCGCAAAGACCTCAGCGTGTCCGCCTTCTTTGCCCTCGGGCTGTTCGGGCTGTTTTCTTCATTCGTCGGTTGCTCGGGAACGGTCCAAAACAACAGCGCGGGCTGCGACTACAACGGCAAGCAGTACGCCCAGGGCGATACGTTCCCGATGGGCGATGGCTGCAACAATTGCTCGTGCGGGGAGCGCGGCGAGGTGCAATGCACGCTCGTCGGTTGCGTGCCCGCGCCTGGCCCTGCTGCCGGCCCGTCCTGCGACTCGCTCGTGAGCGAAATGAAGGCCACGCTGTCCAGCGTCCAGAAGTGTCAGTCAGCGGCGGATTGCGGTCAGCGCATCCCCGGCTCGAGCTGTGGTTGTACGCGCGATCTGATCGCCCGGAACGACGCCGATCTCTCGTCGTACGTGGCGCAGCGAGCGAAGGTCTCCGAGCTCGGTTGCGCGACCGAAGGGGGCTCGGTCTGCGATTGCCCGAGCGCGGACGGCTTCGCTTGCATCGACAACGTGTGCGCTTGGAATTACCTGAAACCCGATCCCCCCGAGCCTGTCTGTGAGCCCTACGCTGCAGCCGAGCTGTGTGTGCGCGGCACGCCCACCAGCGAGGGCGAGTCGATCGCGGCAGGAGACCCGCTGCAGATCACCGTGCGCAGCTCTGGTTGCTTGTCGAGCAGTTGTTCCAAAGTCGTCGAAGCGTCGTGCGCGATTGGATCGGGCGTCGCATTCGACGTCACCGCCAACTTCTGTGTGGCGAACAACAAGGACCCGGGCCAAGCCTGCACGGATGATTGCGGCACGGCCCACGCGGAGTGCAGCTTCGGCCAGCCGCTCACGGCAGGTGAACATCAAGTGAAGCTGGGGTCGATTGCGGTGGGCTTTCAAGTGCCGAGCAAGTTGCCGCCCGGCGGGCTGTGCGCGAGCACTCGCTAAGGCGCTGTAGTGGTCACCTTCATGCGTGGCATTGACCAGCGGTAGAAGCCACCAGCCACGTTGAAGCTACTGAACTCGTTGTAGCTACTAGCGACGCCAAGCGGATTTCCGAACGACGCCTTCGTTTCGAACGGAACCTCGTCGTAAACGACGACGCTACCGCCACCCGAGACCGCTACGCCGAGCGCGTAGCGCTTGCCGGCCTCGAGCTGGTAAGCGAAGCTGAGTGGACCAGAGCTCACGAACCCGGCGCCACTCGCCTCGGTCGTCGTCTTGTCGGCGCGGAGCACGAACTGGCTTCCGACCTGCTCGAAGACCATCCAGCGCAGCTGTCGCGTGGTTGCGAATGCGATCCATTGCTGGAGTTCAGTCAGCTTGCGCGGCGAACGAACGTCGAGCACGGTGCCCCAGAACGTATCCTCTGCGAGCTCCCCCGTCACTTCGTCCTGGCCGAGCGTGTCGGTGGTGCTGGCGGCGCAGGTCAGATCAGCGGTGCAGACCTTGCCGTCTGCTGCGCAATCGCTGGTCACCACGCTGAGGGTCGAGCCATCGGCGGCGCAGGCGCCGATCTTGTTGAGCACGCAATCCGCGTGGCTGGGAGGACAGGACGGTGCATCGCACCAAACCAAGTCCGCATAGAAACTGGGGTCGACATTTTCGTCGGGGTTCGTGAGCAGCGCCCGGCACTCTTCGCCCACCCCGCATTGCGTATAAAGCTGGGGCCCGTTCGGCTCGCAGCTGTAGACGCTCTGATCCTTGCAGTAGTACGTGCCGAGTGTGCACAGTCTCGGTTTGCACTCGGCGTTTTCGCAGTACTCGTCCTTGGCGCAGGCGATGCCATCGGCGGGAAGCGAGCCATTTGCGTTGCAGGTCTTGATTACGTCGCCCGCGCAAAGCTTGTATCCCGCGGTGCACACGTCTGCGACGCAGAAGGCGTACAAGCCGGCAGGGGTCACTTCGCAGTGCTCGAAGCCCGGGCGGCAGGTTTTCGAGAGCGTCGTGCTCGAGCCGGTGGGGTCGCATTGATAAAGGTTGCCGTCGCGACAATACGTGGTCGAGGGAGTGCAAACCCGCTCTTCGCAGCTACCCGCGACGCACGCTTGCCCGTCATCAGCGCAGTCAGTGGATGCGGGTAGCCAATTGGTGCCGGACGAGTTGCACGTCGTCACTCGCGAGCCGCTACAGGTGCTCTTGTTTGGCTCGCAGATGCGGCCAATGCAAGTCCCCAGCGCAGCGCTGCATTCCTGATTGTCTGCGCAATACTCGACGATGGAAAGGCTCAACCCATCCGGCGCGCATAGGTACACTCGGTTGCCTTCGCAGGACCTAGTGCCGGCGACGCATTGAACATCGCGACACGTGCCTCCGACGCAGGACTGCTTGCTGGCTGCGCAGTCCACCCCACCCGCGACTGGCCCAGAGCCGTCCACCTTGCACTTGGTTGCGATGCTGCCATCGCACGTGGGCAGATTTGCGGCGCAAGTCGTGGGGGGGCAGACCGGTTCACCCGCTTTTACGCGACACAGCTCGCTGAAGCACGTCGACTCGACGATCTCCTCCCCGCCTGTGGCGTCGCAGCGCAGGATGTCGTGTCCCTCGCAGCGCCGGGCGCCGGGATCGCAGACTGTTGCGTTGCTGCCGGGCTTGGGCGCCGTGCTGGGGGCGGCCGTCGAACTGCCGCTGCAGGCCGAGCAAATCAGCCCAAAGCCGACCAGTACTGCCGCCAATCGCCCAACACTTCCCGTGATCATCGGACCCTCACCACCATTGACGTCGCGGCCGTACCCGCGCCTCGAATGCACCAAGTCAATGCCACTACGCGCTGGGGGGATGACGAGCCAGGTGAATTTAGCTGCACGGCCCCGGAAAAAGTTCCTCCTACGCTGCCTAAATGCGCCGTCAATGTGGCCGTTTGCTAGTAACTCATGGCCTGCGAATTCATTACGACGCCAGGCGGAGTCTTCGCCCTGTGGGGCGAGCCGAAGATTTCGGACCTCGAGCGCGTAAAGGCGGCCGTAGAGGCAGCGGCGGCTAGTTGTGGCCATCCAATCGTTTACGTCACTCGTGTTCCGGTGGACGCTCCGGCTCCCGACGCGCAATTCCGCGCGCGCCTGGAGCAGGCAATGCCGAGCTTCGTGAAGGCGTGCGCGACTTATCACGTCGTGCTCGAAGGTGATGGCTTTGGCGCTGCGATGAAGCGCGGTATTCTGACGGGCATGTTTCAGCTGAGCTGGCGTCGGAAGACCTTTTTCGTTCACGCGCAGGTCGCTGAAGTCGCGGGCAGTGTCGCGTTTGAGCAGCGTGCGGTCGTGACCCGGTTGCTCGATGCAGCCGACGTGCGCGGTCTGCTCACGGACTCGCTCTAGTTCCGTAGTATGGTTGCGGGAGAGAGCCTTGCGCGCGTAAGCGTCACGGGCTCACCGATTGCTCCCAGAACACGACCTGTCGCTCGCGGTTGGCCACGAAAGACACGCCGCCATCTTGAGAGATGACGACCGCCAAACCGTCGGGATGATCGTTCACGAATCGATAGGCGGCTCGATGACGCGTGCCCACGTTCTCGATATCCTCGGGCTGACGGACCTGGCCCTCGGTGTCGATTGCGCGCCAGACGCGCGAGGGTGTGGGCAGTTCGGCGGACACCTCGGCGCCGAACCCGAGTATGCTGAAGCGCTTGTCGAGGACCAGCGCGCCGTCGATGGCGGAGAGGTTCGCCAGTACGCGGCTCTGCTCGAACACGGCTTGCTCGAGCTCCTCGAAGCGTGCGCTTTGGTTCGAGGCAAAATCCGACCAGCCCACTGACTCTTTCGAAGTGGTCGCGGCCACGGCCTCCAAGATTTGAAACAGCAGCGTCCGGTAACGGCGCGCCGGCTCGTCTTGCGCGAACGAGTACTTGAGGCGTAGGCCGCTCAGCGGCCTCGCGCCCTCGCCCCCCGAAGTGTCTGCGATCAGGATTAGCCCCCCGTGGCGAGCGCCTCGAACGAGCTGAATCGCGCGGCGCAACATCTGCTGCGCGATCTTTCCGATCAACGAGTGCTCGACCGAGGTCGGCGAGGCAACTCGAGTCTGCAGCGCGGCGTGCTCTTGCTGGATCAGCTGGCGCTCGCGGGCGAACATGGCCGGCAGCCAATTCGAGTCGAACACGTCGAGTGCGGCGTCCACCAACACGCCGCGCTCGAGAGCGCCGATCAGCCGACCAGCGCACCGAACCGCGAGCTGACCAGGCGCGGTAACGTGGATGATAGGATCGTACGTCCAGTTTGGTACGACGCTGCGACCACCCCAGGTGGGCGCCAGCCAAGCCGGCCCCGAGTGGGCTACTCCCCAGATGCGCAGTTTGCCTTGATCGACGTGGGCGGCGATCAATGAAGTTTCGAACGGGACGGCGGGGGCCAAGCGACGCAGTTCGTCGGCGTAGAGTGGCCGGCTGCGATCGAATTTGAGCCGAAGTACGCCTTGATTGGGAATGCCCGTGTCGGGCAGTTGGTCGGGCGCGGTGAGTAGCAACCGAAAGCGCGTGGAGCGAGCCTCTTCCGCCATCAGTGATGCTTGAAACGCGGCCGACAACGCGTCCTCGAGCAACGCCGGGGGCAGCGCCAAGCGCGTTTCGGCGGGCCAGTGAGCCTCGACATAGCGAGTGAGATCTGGGGGGTACACGCTGGGCCGGTGCATGGTGCCAGTATGCCAGCGGAGCGCTTGCGCGCGAATGCTTTGGTCTGCATCCTGCGATCGAGGTGACTGCTTGGCGACTTCACACACGGGATCGGGCGCTCGGGCGCGGCTAGCACTGGTCGTCGCGATCGTGCTGAGCGTGGGGGCAGGGTTTCTCTACGTCGGCGGCTGGTTCTCGCCGCGCCAGCTCACCCCCGCGCGGCTCGTCGACACTTTCGAGCGAGTCAACGGACCCCACCCCGGGTTTCGTCGCAATCACGCCAAGGGCGTGAGCATCAGCGGATACTTCGAAGCCAACGGCGCTGGCGTTCGGCTGTCCAAAGCCAGCGTGTTTCGTCCCGGCCGGGTAGAAGTAGTAGGCCGGTTCGCGCTCGCGGGTGGGCTGCCTTACGCCGGTGATAGCGCCGCGACCGTGCGCAGCATGGCGCTGCTTTTTGCGCTCCCGAATGGCGAAGAATGGCGCACGGGGATGAACAATATCCCGGTCTTCGTCGTCAAGACGCCCGAAGCATTCAACGAGCAGCTGATCGCATTGGCAGCAGACCCGGCGACCAAAAAGCCGAATCCGGAGCGCGCCAGCGCGTTCTTCGCCAAGCATCCGGAGACTGCTCGTGCCATTGCCCTGATCAAAGCGCAGGCGCCCACCTCGGGCTTCGCGGACAGCACTTACAACAGCTTGAACGCCTTCGAACTCAGCGATGGCGATGGCCGGCTGACTCCGGTTCGCTGGGCGATGGTGCCGCTTCAGGAGCCCGCGCCGCCCGCGGCTCCGACTGGCGTAGCGCCCGGAGCGAATTTCTTGTTCGATGCGCTGACTGCGCGTCTGACTCAGGGGGCCTTGCGCTGGCGTCTGGTCTTGACCATTGGGCAACCCGGTGATTCGACCAGCGATGCCACACTGGCTTGGCCGGAAAGCCGCGAGCGCGTCGATGTCGGAACACTCACCATCGATCACGTCGAAGGGGAAGCGACCGGCGTCGCGCGCACCATCAATTTCGATCCGTTGGTGTTGCCGAACGGCATTGCCGGCTCGGATGACCCGCTGCTGAGCGCGCGATCGGCGGCGTACTCACAGTCTTTCACGCGGCGTGCGGGCGAACCGGTAGCGGCCAGCGCCGTCACTACCCCTTCGGTTGAGAAAGGGAGCCAGCCATGAGCAAACTGCCGCAGTTCGCTTGGTCCTCGCGCGTGCTTCATTGGCTGATGGCGGTCGCGCTCTTGACCATGTTGTGCATCGGGGCCGCGATGGTTGCTTCGCTCGGCCAATACCGGCTGTTGGTGGCCATTCATCGACCGCTCGGCGCGCTGATCCTGGTGCTCGCGCTGATTCGCCTCGTGAATCGAAAGCTCCAGCCGCTGCCGCCGTTTCTGGCGACGATGTCCGCCAGAGAGCGCGTGATCGCGACTGCTTCGGAGCGCTTGATGTACGCGCTGATGTTCCTGCTGCCGCTGGTCGGCTGGGCAATGTTGTCCGCTGCGCGAGTTCCGGTTCGGCTCGGGCCGCTGGTATTGCCGCCGATTCTGCCGCACAGCGTGCTGCTTTACACGCTGCTTCGTCGCTCGCATACGGTGCTCGCGTACCTGCTCTTCTTCACGTTCATGGCCCACCTCAGTGCGGTGCTTTTTCACACTTTGGTTCTGCGCGACGGTCTCTTGAGCCGAATGCTGCCCTGGTCTCCGCGCGGGCGCGCTCGGAACCTGCGCTCAGCCCAAGATCGTGAGCACGATGCCGAGTACGATGCCGAAGACAGGGGGTAACTTCTTCCAGCCGTTGCTCTCTTTGAACAAGAACACCCCCGCCGCGAACGCGATCAAGGTGCTCCCGCGGCGCAGGCTGGCGACCAGCGAGATCAAGCCGGCTTGCTCGCGCAGCGCAGAAAAATAGGCGAAATCCGCACAAAGTAGGCAGAGCGCCAAGATCGGCATACTGAAACGAAACTGAAAGCGCGCTCCAGGGGCTCGGCGCCGACCGCGAGCGAACCACCACAAGCCAGCTAGCGGCGCGAACAGAGCGAGCAAGTAGATCGAGAACCAGGCCTGCACCGTGGCGGGTGCCAGCGCGAGCTTGCCCAAGAGTAGTTTGTCGTACAGGCCGCTGGCCGCGCCGAATAGCGTGCCCAGGAGCATGTATCCCACCCAGCGATCGCGGTGAAAGTGCACGCCCTCGAGGCGCCCGACCACGGACAGCCCGAGGAAGGACAGCAAAGTGGTCGAAATCCCAAGCACTTGGAGGAGCGAAGGGCGCTCGGCGAGCAGCAAGATTGCAGCCGCAAGCGTCCAGAGCGGGCTCGTGGCGCGAATCGGCGCGGCCAGCGAGATCGGCAAGTGCTTCACGGCCAGGTACGTGCAAAGCCAAGAGGCCGCAACGATCGCCGCTTTGAACAGCAGCTGCGCATGCCCCAGCCAAGTCAGCTCGGGGACGACCAAGCTGGCGGGCAAGGCGCCCGGCGCTAGGCGTTGCAGCAAGAGCAGCACGGACCACACCGTTGCACAGGTGCCAGTGCTGATGAGCAGTACCGGGACCACCGGATTGTCGCGCAGTGCATGCTTTTGACAGGTGTCGTAGAAGCCGAGAAACAGTGCCGAAGTGAGGCTAAGCGGAGCCCAGTGCATGGAATGGGCGCGAGGCGTAACCGCACGGGGTTGCCAAGGCCAGCGTTACTTCCAGCAGCAGCCGGAGCAGGCCATTCTCGAGCCGATTCGCGGCTTTCACTCGTACGGGTTGAGCGCGCCGTTGCGAGATGGCGACGCAAAACCTGGACGGCTGTGCCGGTGGAGTGCAGCTGATTGCACTGCTCGCACGTTGCAATCATGTGTCTAAAGTCCAAACCTTCTCGGTCCGTACTCGAGTTCACTATCGTCTGTTCGACTGCCGGCGCGGGAGTAACACACTTCAATGGGGCGCTGGTTGCCGAGCGAGTTGGTCGGAAATTCCGACAGAAGTGAGCAAAGGGTAATGCATCAGGTATTCAAGTTGGGGCGCGCAGCGCTGGCGTTTGGGGTCGTGGGTGTGCTGTTTTCTGGGCAGGCAAACGCCGGTACAGCGACGGCCAACTTGAGCGTCACGGCGACCGTTTCGGCGGCCTGCAGCATCTCAACGACCGCGTTGGCTTTCGGCGCCTACGATCCAGTCGGCACGAACAGCGCGACGCCGCTCGATGGTACGGGTAGCGTCATCGTCACTTGCACCAACGGCGCAGCCGCAGCGCTCACGCTTGGCCAGGGCGCGAATGCCGGCTCTGGCTCCACCGATGCCGTTCCGGTGCGTCGGATGAAGGACGCGGCGGGTGCTTACCTCTCCTACGGGCTCTATCAAGACGTGGGCCACGCCACCATCTGGGGCAACACCGCGGGCACGAGCGTCGCACAAACGGGCAGCGGCACTGCGGCCAGCGTGACGGTATACGGCCGCGTTGCTGCTGGGCAGAACGTTGCGTCGGGGGCTTACTCGGACACCGTCGTCGCGACCGTCACTTTCTAGTGCTGTGATGGCGCGCTCCACGTTCGCGATGGCGTTTCTGGTGACGCTCGGAGTGGTGGCGGTGGCGCGCGCCGCCACCATCGCGATCGAGCCGACGCGCCTGCATTTCTCGAGCAAAACCCATTCGCAGAGTCTGTCGCTACGCAATAGTGGTCGCGAAAAATCGCGCTTTCAGGTGAGCGCTTTCACTTGGCAGCAATCGCCGACTGGCGAGATGCAGCTAACGCCGACCGAAGACATCCTGTTCTTTCCCTCGCTCTTGGAGATTGCGCCGGGTGAGACGCGCCGAGTGCGCGTAGCCACCGACCTTCCGGCCGCGACAATCGAAAAGAGCTATCGCCTGTTCGTCGATGAGCTTCCGCCGTCGAACGCCAATACCACTGGCGCGATCAGGGTCCTGACGCGCTTCGGCATCCCTGTCTTCTTGCAACCCGACGCGCCCAAGGCTGCGCCTGCACTCAGCGTCGACCTCAGGGGCGGACACTTGCTGGTCTCGCTGGAAAACCGCGGCAACTCTTACATGTTCGCGCAATCGGTGCGCGTGGTCGGCCGTGATCCTTCGGGGCTGGTCAAGCTCGAAAAGGATCTGCCTGCTTGGTATGTCCTGGCCCACGGGCGACGTGCCTATGACCTCGCGCTCGACGAAAGCGTGTGCGCGACATTGAGCACGCTCAGCGTCAGCAGCAAGACCGAGAACGGCAACGTGCACGCAGACAAACCCGTGCTGACCGGGGCCTGCGGCAAGTAGCGATGAAGTCGTGCTTTCAGCTCGCGCTCTCATCACCATCGGAGTCTGCGTGTGTGCTTGGCTGAGTTGTGCGCGCGCCGCTGCAGAGCCGGATGCCTATGCGCAACGGGCGATTCTGCAGCTGGAAATCAACGGTTCCACGGTCGATGACGTAATCGTATTGACGGTTCCTGGCGATGTACTGGTGCCTTGGGAAGCATTGAACCGCGGCGGCGTGGTGCGCCTCACTTCGCCCCTGATCCGGATCGGCGCGACCGACTACGTGTCGCTCGCCAGTAGTGAGCCGCGACTGAAGTATACGATCGACGAACGTGACTTGACGCTCGACATCGTGGCCCCGCCCGCTGCCTTGGCAGAGACGACCGTGGACGTCTCGGATCATGCTCCGCCGGGAGCCTGGTACACGGAGGAGACTAGCGCTTACCTGACCTACGCGCCCAGTCTGATCGATTTCGATCAGTTTCGCGCCTTTGCCGAAACAGGGTTGAACGCGGGAGCGATGCGCGTGACGAGCAACGCCAGCTACGATCAGCAAAACGGAGTCGTGCGGCTGCTCAGTCAATGGGTGCTGAGCGATCGCGAGAACGTGCGCGAACTCGTGATCGGCGATTCCTATGTCAGCACGGGCGCCCTCGGCGGCGGAGCGATCTTGGGAGGTCTCACTTTTCAGCGCAATTTCGCGCTCGATCCGTACCTGGTGCGGGTCCCGCGCCTTGGTTACCAGGGCAGCGTGATGGCGCCCTCGACGGTCGACGTGTACGTGAACAACGTGCTCGTTCGAAGGGTGGCGGTCGCTCCCGGTCAATTCAACTTGCAAGGGGTCGCGCCCCTGAGCGGCGCAGGCAACGTGCGCTACGTCATCAGTGATCCTCTGTCGCGACAGAGTGACGTTGCCTTCGAGTACTACGCGGCCAGCTCGGTGCTTCGACCGGGCCTCTCCGAGTACGTCTGGTCGGCGGGATTCTTGCGGGAGAAATACGGAGCTCGGAGCTTCGACTACGGAGCGCCCTTGGTGCTCGGTCGATACCGCGTTGGCGTGACCAACGCGCTGACCCTGGGCGGTCGCGCCGAGGTTTCTCGTCGGCGTATCAGTGGGGGCAGCGAACTCGCGGTTGCCGGGCGCGCAGGCGAATTGAACCTCGCCACCGCCGCCAGCGTCGATAGCGACGGTCCAACTTTGGTCGGCTCAGCGGGACAGATCGGCTATTACTATCAAATGCGCAGCGTATCGCTACGCGCCGTCGCCAAGTTCACTTCGCGCCATTATTCGACCGCCAACTTGGGGCCCGCTGACGATCGCGCGCTGCTGGAGTACTCGGCTTCGTCCGGGTTTTCGCTGGGCCGGCGCGCCTCGTTGTCGGCCCAGATTGGCTTCGGGGTCTCGCGCGATCTGGGCCCCCGAGGGCGGCTATCCGTGGTGCAGAACCTGCAGCTCACCAGTCAGCTTTCGCTGCAGTTGCTTGCGTCGCGCACCGACAATCATTTGGGCGACACGCAGTACGACGCGTTCGCGACGCTGACGTTCAACTTCGCGACCAATCATCTGGCGGCCGTCAGTGGGCACGTGGGCAGCACCGGCAGTGACGCCACGGCGAGCATCACCAAACCGATCGTCGGCGCGAGCGGCGTCGGCTACCAAGGTAGCGCCTCGCTAGGCCCCACCCAGCGCTACGTCGCCTCCGTTCAAGCCCAAAATTCACTCGTTCATGTCGATGCCTCGTACTTCAACGAGCAAGGCCGCTCGCACTCGCTGTTCGGTGCTTCGGGTACGCTGGTGTACATGGAGGGCGCAGGGCTGTTCGCTAGCCGCCCCATCGATCAATCCTTTGCCGTCGCTGAAGCGCGCGGGGTGCCGGACGCTGCCGTGTACCTGAACAATCAGGAGGTGGCGCGCACGAACGCGAAGGGCGTCGCGTTCGTCCCCAATCTGCTGCCCTACTACGGAAATCGCATTCGCATCGATGATGCCAATTTGCCCGCAGATCTGCAGGTCGAGAGCGCGGACGTGGTGATCGCTCCACCCCCGCACGGCGGCGCGCGAGTCACTTTCGAGAGTCGTCGTTTGCGCTTGGTTCGCGGTCGCGTCGCACCGCGGGGGCTGCCGCTCAGCGCCGTGCAGTACGGCACCGTAACGGTGACGATCGACGGCAAGAGTTGGGAGTCTCCGATCGGCGTCGGCGGGGAGTTCGAATTCGACGGCTTGCCTGAAGGCCGTTGGCCCGGACGCGCGGTCGGGGAGGGCGCCTGCGTATTCGTGCTGAACGTGACGCGCAGCGAAAAGCCGGTCAAAAACGTAGGCAGCGTACCGTGCATTGCAGATAGTGGGCCGCCCTGAAAATGCGCCTACTTTCCTGCGCATTCTTTGGTCTAACGGCGTTGGCCGCGAACCCCGCTCAGGCGGCTTCGTGTGTCTTCAATACCGTCGTGCCCGTCGCGTTTGGCACATACGACGTATTTTCCGCCACACCGACCGACGCGGTCGGATCGCTGACCTATCAATGCTCACTATTGCTCCTTTTGGACGCAATCACCATCAATCTCGGTACGGGCAGCTCGGGCAGCTACAGCGCTCGTACGCTGCAAAATGGGGCCAATACGCTCAGCTACAACCTGTATCTGGACGCGGCGCGCACTCAGGTTTGGGGGGACAAGAGCAACGGCACCAGTAACTACGGCGCGCTGCTCAACCTCGTCCCCGTCACTTTGTCCATCTATGGGCGCATCCCCGCCCGCCAGAATGCCAAGGTGGGTAGCTATACGGACACCGTGGTGATCACACTTTTGTTTTGAGCGCGCGTGGCCCGCCTTTACTCGTGGTGCGCGCACGGCTAACGACATGACCGATGCCGGCCCCGCTCTCCGTTCGTGTGCGCGATTGGAGGACAGGGCCTCGGCTAGTCGCGCTCGTCGGCACGCTCGCCGCGTTGCTTGCGACTCGGGTAGCGTTCGCCGGCAACGTCGATTCCTTCTATCTGAGCGGCGATGCCGCGCTTCAAGGCGGAGCGATCAGCGCCGACGTCGAGGGCGGTGGCGCCGCTTGGTACAACCCTGCCGGGCTCGCTAAGCTGCCGAGATTGCGGTTCGACGTCAGCGTGAACGCCTTTGCGTTGCGTTTGGGGGGGCATTCCACCGTTGGCGCGGCCGCACCCGACGCGCAAGTGACGACCCTCACCACGCCGGACCTCACCTTGGTGCCGGCGGCTCTGACGCTGACCCAGCGCTTCGGCAAGTTAGGGCTCGCGCTGGGAATGTTCGTCCCCGTTCAGAGCTGGACTTACCTGCGCACGCAGGTCAAGGATGGCGCGGCCCAAGGGGCGAATACCGGCTTCGGTATCGACGCCTACGGGCACGATCAGAGCTATGCGGTGGGCGCGGCCTTTGGTCTCCGGCTGACTCCGAATCTGGATTTTGGCGCGTCGCTCTTCTTCAACTATCGGGCCCAAGTGGGCATCTCGGCGGTCGGGCTCTCGTCCCTCGATAGCGATGGCACACGCAGGAGTTTTCTGTCGCATTCGACGTTGGATGCGCAGCAACTCGGGGTACAGCCCGTCGTGGGAGCGCAGTTTCGCCCGGCGGCGGGCTACCGCGTTGGGCTCGCGCTGCGCTTTCCGTCCGTTCAGCTCTGGCAACACGCCCAGAGAGTGGACATCACGAGTTTGGGATCCACTGGCCCTCAGGGAGACATCGCGCAAGACAGCTCGTTCAACGATTCGACGGCCGTGTCGGCCACTTTGGTGGCGCCAATGCGACTTCACTTGGGCGTATCACGCAGCTTTGGCCCCACGCGGATTGCCCTCGAGGCCAGCTACCAAACGCCGATCTACGTAGCTCAGGCGCAAATCGACTGGAAGCCCGTGTTCAACGCCGGGATCGGTGGAAAGCACCGGCTGAGTGAAGCCCTCGCGGTCGGCGGCGGAATTCACACCGACCTGAGCCCCGCTCGGCGCGCGCGGGACTTTGGCGACGCGAAGCTCGATTTCTACGCGGTCACGGCCGCGATCGACTGGGGAACCCGCTACGCGCTGTTGGCGCGCGGCTCCGAAGCGCTGCCTTCGGGCAGCGCGCTGCGCTTTGGCTCGACGATCGCGTTGACCTACGCGCTCGGCATCGGCGACGTCACGCAAGCCCAATTCCGTTCGGGCCCCAGTGGAGTCGACTTGAGCTCGGTTCAACAGCACGTCCTCGTGCATGAGTTCGTGCTCTACATAGCGTCCTCGCTCACAGAGTGAGCTGCCGCCAAGCCTGGCTTGTGGGGCAGCATTGCGGCCTCTTGTCCGCTCTTCGGCATTCGTCTGGGCTCACGCCCTCAAGGGGCACGAGGCTTGCACTCAGCGAGGTTTCCATTCGCACGACTCGCTCAGATGATCGCGACGTGCTTCGAAGGAGACGACGATGATCAAATCTACCATCCTACTCAGCGCTCTAACCGCGCTGACCTTGAGCAATGCGGCATCCGCGGACACGAGCGCGTATTGGGTGACCGCGACGGGACATGTCGTTCGCGACGGCGCGGGGACGTGCGTTCACAACAACAGCTGGACTCCGGAAAAGGCCATTCCCGGCTGCGACGGCATCCCGCTCGTTCAACCTCCGCCGCAGCCGGTTGCCGTTGCGCCGCTGGATGCGGACCAAGACGGAATCAGCGATGATTTGGACAAATGCCCTGCCACCCCCGTCGGCGCGATGGTCGACGCAGCCGGTTGCCCCAAGCGCCTAGAGCGCAACTACGTCAGCTATTTGGACGTGAAATTCGGCTTTGGCAAGCATGACATCGAAGGTGACGCGCAGGTCGAGATTCGCAAGGTCAGCACCTTCATGAGGCAGTATCCGTCGATAAAAGTCACGGTCGAGGGTTATACGGATGACACCGGGCCGGTTGAGTTCAATCGTATGCTGTCCAAGCAACGCGCGGACGCGGTAATCGCGGCGTTGGTCGCCGACGGTGTGAGCGGAAGCCGGTTGACATCGGCTGCGTACGGCGAGACCAACCCAATGGCAACGAATGAGACTGCCGCGGGCCGTCGTGAAAATCGACGCGTGATGGCCTACGCGCAAGCCGAGACCGTCGTGCTGGAGATGAAACAGTAGCTAGTGGCGGAACGGCGCCCAGCGCCGTCTACCCGATGCATGGTGTCACGTGACATTCACGCGCGCCGCGCCGTCGCCGGACGAACACAACCAGCAGGCTGCCGAGGGCGAAAGCGAACGGCAGCCGATACTGGCTAGGGCTGGTCGAGAAAGGGAGCAGCCGCTCGAATCGGGCGAAGACTGGTTTGCGCCCCCTCGACCTGCGGGCGCTCCGCCGGTCCCCGCTTTGCCCCTGACTGCCTCTATCGTCCACGACGCCGAAGGCTGGGACGGGCGCGAAGTAGCGCGCGACCATCAACAACCAGGTAACAACACGGGGGGCGCGTCTAAGTGCGGCGCTTACGCGGTTGAGCCGCGCCGCTCGGCAGAGCATGCTGGGGCCGCAATGACCGAACGACGAAATGACGATTTGCACGCACACGACGATCTAAACACGGCCAAGGCTCGCCGAACACCGGAGCAGATCGCGGCGGCGGAGGAACACGTGCGCGGGATTCTCGGCTTTCTCGGTGAGGATCCGGCGCGCGAGGGCTTGCTCGATACGCCCGCGCGCGTCGTGCGCGCGTACGCCGAACACTTTTCCGGCTACGCTCAGGATCCGGCGGAGTACCTAGCGAAGACCTTCGAAGAAGTGGAAGGCTACGACGAGCTGGTGCTGGTCAGTGACATCGAGCTGTTCAGTCATTGCGAGCATCACATGGTGCCGTTCGTGGGCAAGGCGCACGTAGCGTACATTCCGAATGGGCGCGTGGTGGGTTTGAGTAAGATCGCGCGCGTGGTGGATGTATTTGCCAAGCGGCTGCAGGTTCAGGAAAAGTTGACCAAGCAGATCAGCGATGCGATTCAGTCCCATTTACACCCGCAAGGGGTGGCGGTGATTCTGCAGTGTCAGCACTTTTGCATGTGCTACCGCGGCGTGAAGAAACCGGGTTCGTGGACTACGACCAGTAAATTGCACGGCATTTTCTTGAACGACGCCGCCGCACGTATGGAGCTCTTCACCTTGATCGGTTTGAAGCGTCAAATCGGCGGGCAGGGCGTTTGAGCGCACTGGCGGCGATCGATATCGGCACGAATTCGGTTCGCTTGCTCGTCACCGATTCCGCGGGCAGAGAACTCGAGCGGGTGATGCGCATGACGCGCTTGGGCCAAGGGGTGGATGTGACGAAGTCGCTCGCGCCCGAAGCGATCGCGCGGACGACCGCGGTGCTCGAGGACTATGCGTCGCGCATGCGCGCGCATGGCGTGACCCGGGTGCGCGCGGTCGCCACCAGCGCCGCGCGCGATGCGCAGAATGGGGCGGCGTTCTTCGACGCTGCCGAGCGTGCCCTCGGGGTACGCCCCGAGCTCTTGAGCGGTGACGCGGAGGCGCGGCTCTCATTCTACGGCGCTACGTTGGGCTTGGCGCACAGTGACGGGCCGTTTCTGGTCATCGACCTCGGCGGTGGCTCGACGGAGTTCGTCTTGGGCACGGATCAGCCTGCCGCTGCGATCTCCCTGCAAATGGGCTGTGTGCGCATGACCGAGCGACATTTGCACGGCGATCCTCCGACCGCCGAGCAGCTGATTGCCTGCGAGCGCGATGTGCGCGGCGAGCTTTCGCGAGTGCGCGCCGTGATCGACGTGACGAAGGCGCGCACCGTGGTCGGCCTCGCGGGCACCGTGACCGCGCTTTCGGCGATGCAGCTCGGTCTCGAGCACTACGACGCAACTCGCACGCATCACAGCCGGCTCAGCGCCGAGCAGATCAGCGCGCTCTGCGCTCGCTTGGCCGTGGCCAATGTTGTCGAGCGGCGCGGGCTACTCGTGGAGCCCGCGCGCGCGGAGGTGATCGTGGGGGGTGCGCTCGTGCTCGCTACGATCATGGGCGAGCTGGGGTTGAGTGAGCTGCTCGTCAGCGAATGCGATATTCTGGACGGCTTGGCAGCCTCATTGCGCTGACTTCGCGGCGGCCTTGGGCGCCGCCGGCGCCGTGCCTTTGGAGCTGGGAGCTGCCGCGGGCTTCGCGGTCGTGGTCGACGTACTCGCCACCGGTGCGGGCTCTGCCGCGGGCGCGGGCTCGGTGGGGGCGGGGCTCGCGGCAGGCGCCTGACACTTGCCCTCGACGCAGATGCGGTCGCCTTTGCATTGGCTGTCGAACTCACAGCCATGTGCGGTGGGCTTGGCTACGGCGGCGACGGGCGCTGGCGCTGGCGGTCGCGGAGCTGTTTCGACCTCGATGCGCTTCAGCACGGTCGCTTTGATGTACATGCCATAGCCGTTGGCTGAAGCGATCGCCGCGTCGCCACCGAGCTTGCAGACATTCGGTTGGATGTGCTCCTTGAAGTCGCTGAGGCTAGTGAACTGATTGACGCCGTAGCCTCCGGGAGTGACGTCGACAGTTCCGATCTCGCGGTACCCGATCAGCGGCGTCGAGGTCAGGATCTCGAAATCGCAGGTCTCCGCGCGCGGCGCGGCGGCGGGACCCGTCGCGGTCATTTCGGTGGAGCCGCAGGCGAGAAAGCCAACTGCGAGCAAGCCAAGAACCAGTACTGAGCGGTGAGCCTCGAGCATATTTCGAAAAATCTCCTTTTGCGTTCAAGGTACACTCAATTCCGAGCCGAGAGAATGGCCGTTTTCCGCCCGGATGGGCGAATAGAACGAGCCTTCATCCTCTCGTTGATTGCCGACAGGAAACGGCGTAACAGCGGTCAGCCCGCAAGCCCGAAATGGATTCCCAGCCTATGGCCAGCAACCCAGCGTCCCCATTCATGTTGAGCGCACTCGCCGAATTCGACCCCGAAATTGCCGCCGCCCTGCGCGGTGAGCTGCATCGTCAGAACAGCGGTCTCGAGCTGATCGCTTCCGAAAATTTCGTGAGCCAAGCCGTGCTGGAAGCCGTCGGCTCGGTGCTCACCAACAAGTACGCCGAAGGCTATCCCGGCAAGCGCTACTACGGTGGTTGTGAGTACGCGGATGTCGTCGAGCAGGCTGCGATCAATCGCGCGACCGCGTTGTTCGGCGCCGCCCACGCCAACGTTCAGCCGCACTCGGGCGCGCAGGCCAACATGGCCGTCTGTCTGAGCGTGCTCAAGCCTGGCGACACCGTGCTCGGGATGAATCTCGCTCACGGCGGTCACCTGACGCACGGCCACCCGCTCAACTTCTCTGGCAAGTTGTACAACATCGTCCCCTACGGTGTTCGCCAAGAGGACGAGCGCATCGACTACGACGAGGTGGACCGCCTCGCTGACGAACACAAGCCGCAGATGATCATCGTGGGCGCGAGCGCCTACCCGCGCGTCATCGATTTCCCGCGCATGCGTAAGGCGGCGGATCGCACCGGCGCGATCTTGTTCACGGACATGGCCCACATTGCTGGTTTGGTCGCCGCGGGCGTCCACCCGAGCCCGGTGCCGCACTCCGATTTCGTGTCGACCACGACCCACAAAACCCTGCGTGGTCCCCGAGGCGGCATGGTGCTGTGCCGCGAGCAGCACGCGAAAGCGCTCGATCGCGCGGTGTTTCCGGGGGTGCAAGGTGGCCCGCTGATGCACGTCATCGCCGCCAAAGCGGTCTGTCTGAAGGAAGCCGCGCAGCCGAGCTTCGCAACCTATCAGCGTCAAGTGTTGGCCAACGCGCAGCGGCTCGCTGCCGGCCTCGTGTCGGCCGGTTTCAAGCTGGTCAGCGGCGGCACCGACAATCACCTGATGTTGGTCAACGTGTTCTCCAAGGGCATCACCGGTAAGGCCGCTGAAGCCGCGCTCGGTCAGGCCGGCATCACCGTGAACAAGAACGCCATCCCGTTCGACCAGAACCCGCCCGCGGTCGCCAGTGGCATCCGCATCGGTACGCCCGCGGTCACCCGCCGCGGCATGGCCGAACCGGAGATGGACATCATCGCCGAGCTGATCACGCGCGCCGTGCAGACCCCGGGCGACGAGCGCGTGAGCTCGATGGTGCGCACCGAAGTGGAACAATTGTGTAAGAAGTTCCCGCTCTATCCAGAATGATCTGATTGGGGCGCCCGAAGGGCCCGCATCGCACCTCGGAGAGCGTCCGAGGTGCTCGCGACCGGTAGGCTCAGCAATCCAACGTTGCTTGTCGTTCCCAGGGCGAGATTTGCGCGTGATGTTCGTGCCATTCGCGCTCCTTCAGCTTGATGTAAGCGTCGACGAACGGGGCGCCCAAAGCCTGGCTCAGGATCTCGTTTTTGCGCAGCGCGCGCAGGGCGTCCAATAGGTTCACGGGCAAGCGCCGCACCTCGCTCGGGGGCAGGGGGTCGGCGTACATATTGTTGTCCAGACGCGGACCGGGGTCGCGCTGTTGGCTGAGGCCGTCGAGGCCCGCGGCGATCACCGCGGCTTGGAGCAAATAGGGATTGCTCGCGCCGTCCGGCAGGCGCAGCTCGAAGCGATCCACGTCCGGGATGCGGATCATGTGGGTGCGGTTGTTGCCGGAGTAGCTGATGGTGTTGGGGGACCACGTGGCGCCCGACAACGTGCTGCTGCCGTTGATGCGCTTGAACGAGTTGACGGTGGGGTTGGTCACCGCGCACAGGGCCTCGGCGTGGTGGAGCACGCCGCCCATGAATTGATAGGCGACGCGCGACAGGCCGAGCTCGCCCTGCCGATCGCGAAAAACGTTCTCCCCCTTTTCGTTCCACAGCGAGAGGTGCATGTGGCAGCCATTGCCCGACAAGTTCGCGAACGGTTTGGGCATGAAGGTGGCGCGCAAGCCTTCGCTTTCCGCCAGCGTTTTGACCATGTATTTGAAGAATGCGTGGCGGTCGGCGGTGATTAGCGCATCGTCGAAGGTCCAATTCATCTCGAATTGGCCATTGGCGTCTTCATGGTCGTTTTGATACGGCCCCCAACCGAGTGACAGCATGCTGTCGCAAATCTTCGAGATCAAATCGTAACGCCGCATCAGCGCGAGCTGGTCGTAGCAGGGTTTGCTCTGCTGGTCGGCCGCGTCGCCCACTGCGCTGGCGTCCGCGCTGAGCACGAAGAACTCACACTCTACGCCCGTACGCACGGTGTAACCGAGCTCCGCCGCGCGTTGAATTTGACGCGCGAGCACGCGCCGCGGGGATTGCTCGACGGGCTTGCCGTTCATCGTCAGATCGCCAGCCAGCCACGCGACCTCGGGCTTCCAAGGGAGCTGAATGATGCTCTTCACATCGGCTATCGCCAGCACATCGGGGTCCGCGGGAGTCATGTCCAACCAAGCGGCGAAGCCGGCAAAGCCGGCGCCCTCGGCGGCGATCCGATCGATGCTCGGCGCGGGGACCAACTTGGCGCGTTGCACGCCCCGCAGATCGCTGAATGAGATCAGGAAATAGCGAATGCCCTTGTCCGCTGCGATGGTCGCCAAGCTAGCCACTCGAGCCTCCTGTCCGGGTTTCATTGCGGGAAAGCGCGGTCTGTCTCCGAAAAGCCTCGAGCAGCCCGACGTGCAGCCGGAGGTAACCCTGCCGTTCGACGTGAGCCAGGTGCGGAGCGAGCCGAACATGAGCACGCGCCAGCGCGAAGAAAGGCAGCGCCGGATAGCGATGGTGCTCCGCGTGGTACGGCATCTGCCACATCAAAAAGCGCACCGGCCAGATCGTGTAGGTCGTGCGCGTGTTGCTGAGCATGTCTGCGTCGTTGCTGCAGCCCATGTGCTCGGCAAGGAGAATGGCGCGCAAAAACGGCTGTGCGAGCGCTACCGGGGCAAGCCAATACACGACGAAGTACGGGTAGCCGAGCAGCACCGAAGTGCCGATGGCAGCCGCGTAGGTCAGCAGCTGAAGGCGTACCGAGCGCACCGCGGCGCGCCCCCGCTGCTCATCCAAGAATCCGTATGACTCGATCTTACCGCTGGCCAAGGTGAAGTAAGTGCGTAGCTTGCCGAGCCACCAGGGCAGGGCACTGAGCTCCAAGAAGTAGCGGCCGAAGCTGGTGGGCTTCGGATCTCCGAGCTCGGGATCCTTCCCGGGGAGCTGCGTGTAGAGGTGGTGCCAGCGGTGATAGTGTCGATAAAATGTGCTGTTGTAGAAGGACAACAGCCCCGCAACCCAGGCCACCGAATCGTTCAACCAGCGGCTCTTGAATGCGGTGCGGTGCACGCACTCGTGCATCGTTGCGAACATCGTCACGAGCGTGAAGCCGAGTGCGAGCGCCGAAGCCGACTGCAATGAAACGGAAGCCGAACGCTGCACGGTGAGCGTGTGAGCGAACGCAGTTCCACCCATCGCGAGCAGATGCCCAGCCAGCCGCATCAGGCCACGCCCGTTCGAGCGCTGTTGCAAAAGCCGCAGTTCGTCTGGTGCGATCGGTGTGCCGCGTAACCGCGAGGCATCGATGGCTACTTCCGCGTCCATGCTGCGAGGCGAGCATGAACTTCGAGTTGCCGCTTGTCACTGGCTCGCGCAGCGCGAGCCAGCAATTTTCTGTCACTCGCGAAACATAGTGGCAACACGCTCCGCCTCTACATCCGATTTTGATTCCTCCGCAGCGCTGCCGAAACGGTCGAGCCACGTTATCTCGCCTGCCGCCTCGTGCCTCGCACTAGAGTCGAAGTGTGCGGTCGACCTCGCCGCGGGGCGGCCGGATCCCGCGATATCGTTGGCCTTTGCGACACGACTCGTGGTGCGGCTAGCGAAGGCCTAACATGTGGTGATGTCCCACCGCGGCTCGAGGCCCCCGGCGCCGGCAAACGTGGAGAGCACCAGCACCGTGCGCGAGCGCATCGCGCAGGCGCTACGCGCCGCGCAGCTCACCGCTCGTGAAATTTCGGAGCGCGCATCCGTGCAAGAACGCGATGTCGCCGAACATCTGCGGCACTTGGAGCATTCGCTGACTCACAGCGGGGAGCAACTGCGTGTCAGCGCTCCGCATTGCATCAAGTGCGGCTTCGAATTCAGCGATCGCGAACGGCATCGTCGGCCAAGTCGCTGCCCGCGTTGCAAGAGCGAGCGGATCTCTCCACCTAGCTTCCAGATCTTGTAAAAGCGACTCAGGGTGCGAGCGTGAACGTTTGATTTGCTGAAATCGTGAATGCGCCGTCGCCGTGTCGCGGGCCCGCGGGCGAAGGAAAGCCGTACAGATAGTCGGTACCGCTGAACTCATCCAGGTAGCCGGTGGTGCTCGCCATGGCGTCTACGTTGGCGAACGTGCCGTGGGTTTGAACCCGCCAATAGTAAGACTTTCCGGGCAACAAAGCGTAGCTGTCATTCAAGACTTTGGGCAGCGTGAAGCTCGTCTTCGTGGTGACGATCAGGAGGTGCTCGTACGAGCTTGCGTCCAAGTTGTCGAACTCGATCAAAAATGGACCGGCGTTGCCCATGCCCGGTTGGAATGAAAAGACGGTCGTGCTCGACACCTTGTTGACGTTGCCCGCTGGCGAGATTGCTAGATTCGAAGCGGGCACCGGGAGCTGCGCGCTGATGCCGCTCTTGCCCGGAGCCAAGCCATCCTTGTGCACGAGCGAGTAGGCGCCGGTGTTTGCGTCGCCTTCGGTCGCGGCGAACACCATGCTGCTGCCGGTGAGCGATGGCGCGAGGTAGCTGAAGGTATTGCTGCCCGCCTTGTCACGCGCGACGGTGATCGCCGCGTTCGTAGGGAACTGCACGAAGGCCCAGTTTTCGCGCTCGCCGAGGGCACCCGGTGTCACCGTGCCCGAAATGGCGGAGGCAGTAATGCTCTTGGGCGTCATGTCGAAGGTGACCAAGGCGTTGTTCGATGCTGCCGAATCCAAAGCCAAGGCTTTGCTGTCGAAAGCGACATAGCTCGTCGGCAAGCCATTCGCGTCGGGTTGCCAGACCAAGCCGTACGCGGTTTCTTGAGTGGCAGTGGGACCGCGCCAGCTCGAGGTGCCTTCCGTGAAATTGTCGGGCACTACGTTCTTGAATTCGTCTTGGCCATCGGGACCCGCGGTCGCAACCGAGAAGGTGCGGCTAGCGGTCAATGCGCTCGCCAAGCCAGCGCCGCCCTCGACATCGACGTACTGATGGCGGCTCACCAGATCGAGGTAAACTTGCAGCGTCGGGTCACGGCGCGTCAGGCCTTGGAAGACCCAACCCGCGACTTCTGCGGTGTCCGCTACCTTCACGACCAAGCTGGCGTCGTACTGGGCCGCGACGTTTGGAATGGTGAACGCGCCTTGCGCGTCGGTACTGACCTTGGTGCCGCCGATCTCGACTTGGATGCTGGGCAACTTGTGCCCCCAATAGTCGATCACATGCCCCGTCACCGTGGTGCCGCCCGCGCTGCCGCCGCTGCTGCCGCCGCTGCCGCCGCTGCCGCCGTCCTTGCCGGCGCTGCCGCCGTCCTTGCCGGCGCTGCCGCCCGCGCTGCCGCCGTTGCCCGCGCTACCGCCTTGAGTCGTGCCGTCGCCCGCTGCCGCCATGCTCGGTTCGCCGGCTATATCGCCCATTGTCCCGGCATTGGCGCTGCTATTTCCGCCTTGAGCTTTGCCGGCGCTGCCGCCTTTTGCCGCGCCCGCCGCGCCGTCTCGCCCCGCGGAATCGGCGCCGCCGTCGGCGCCAGTGCCGGCAGCGGACGCAGGCCCTTCGTGCAGCTCCTCGATGCCGAGCAGGCTGCTACAGGCAGCCAGCGCGAACAGCGAAGCGAGTGATAGCGCTTGCCCAAAGCGTAAGCCGCGCCCGGCCTTTTCTCGCTGAGACATCAGAAGCTCCCCCGAACGAACGCGGCGCCTGGCCCGACACCGACGGCCACGCTCTGTTCTCGACTCGGACCGGCGGTGAACCAGAGCACCGCCGCACCTGCGAGAGCCGCGCCGCCGATGATGAAACTGACCGTCGCGATCGTTGCTTTGGATTGCGCCGAAGACCTTGCGTCGAGCGCATCCTGGCTGCAGCCGTAGGGATATGCGGTGCATTGCGACTTGGCGTCGGACCATTTCGCCGAAGCGCCGATGCCGAACACGGTGCCGACGCCGAGGCCGACGACACCGACTGCACCGATGACGATCGCGGTTGTGCGCTGTTTGGAGCCGCTGTCAGCAGGCTCGGAAGGCGGAGGCTCGGCGGGCTTCGACGCGTTCTCTTTCGTCGGCGCGACGGCGCTACCGGGCACGGGTGTCAGCGCGGGCACGCTGACATCGAGCTTGGCGGCGTCCGCGAGTTGCACCGTGGTCGCCCACTTTTGCTTGCCTGGCGAGACCGCCTCGATGGTGTGGGCACCGGGATCGAGCGGGATGGGCGTGCCGAGTTCTGCCGGTTGCACGGGCACGCCGTCGCGGCGAATCTCGAGCCCGGTTGCTTCTTCGCCGCTGGCCATGGCCCGAATGGTGAGCATGCTCAGTCGCGATTCGAGCGCCGTGGCGCGCTCCGTGGCCAGATCGAGCCGCACTTTCGAGCCCGAGGCGCGCGCGAGCGGAATGGCTTCTTTGTATTCGGCCCAGGCACTCGCGGTCTTGCCGAGCTTTTCGTAGCAGGCGGCCAAGTTGAGCAAGGTGCCGAGGCCCGGGTCGAGCTGCTCGCTAGCCTCGAACTTGGGGCAAGCTTCGGCATACTTGCCGCTGGCCGCGAGCTTGCGACCCTCGTTGAACAACGCCTCCGCCGCGGCGCGGTTACTGGCCCCGGCTGATTGTGCGCTGGCAGTCGACGCAAAGAAAATACCTAGTGCACCCGCAACGAAAGCTGTCCGCCTCACACCCCTCGGTATCGCAACGGCGCGTGCGGGACAAGAGCAGTTCCGAACCCTTCCCAGACACGGCGCGCAAAGCTCCGCTTCCCGCGGAGACTGCGAAGCCTTAGATAGGGCGCATGCCCGTTACGGTCGCCTTCGACAACAGCTACGCACGCCTGCCCGAGCGCTTTTATGCCCGCGTTTCGCCGACGCAGGTCCGCGAGCCGCGGATCATCAAAGTAAACCACCCGCTCGCAGAGCAACTCGGGCTCGATCCGGCTGAGCTCGATTCCGCGGACGGCGCTCAGGTCTTGGCCGGCAATCTGCTCCCCGAAGGGGCGGCGTCGATCGCGCTCGCCTACGCCGGGCACCAATTTGGCGGCTTCTCGCGCCAACTCGGCGATGGCCGCGCGATCTTGCTCGGTGAGGTCTTGGACCGGCAGGGAGCGCGTCGCGACATTCAGCTGAAGGGCTCAGGGCGCACGCCGTTTTCGCGTCAGGGTGATGGTCGCGCCGCGCTGGGTCCCGTGCTGCGCGAATACGTCGTGAGTGAAGCGATGGCGGCGTTCGGTGTACCCACGACCCGCGCGTTGGCCGCCGTGACCACCGGGGAAACAGTCGTTCGCGATCAGCGCTTGCCCGGCGCGGTGCTCACGCGCGTCGCTGCCAGTCACATTCGCGTCGGCACGTTCGAGTTCTTCGCCGCGCGCGACGACCGCGAGGCGGTCGCCGAGCTCACCAAATACACGCTTGCGCGTCACTACCCGCTTCATGGCCAAGAGCAACGAAGCGCCCAGAGCGAAGCGTTGAGGCTCTTGGACAGCGTGATCGGCGCGCAGGCCTCGCTGATCGCGCGCTGGCTCGGGCTGGGCTTCGTGCACGGTGTGATGAACACGGACAACACCTCGGTTTCGGGCGAAACCATCGACTACGGGCCGTGCGCTTTCTTGGACGAGTACAATCCGGACAAGACCTTCAGCTCGATCGATCGCAACGGGCGCTACGCATTCGGAAATCAACCGAAGATGGCGCTTTGGAATTTGGCGCGCTTTGCCGAAACGTTGTTGCCGTTGATCGCCGATCAGCAAGATGAGGCCGTGCGCTTGGCCACCGAGCGCCTCGATCGCTTTCCCGATCTGTTCGAGACCGCGCACTCACGGGTGATGCGGGCCAAGCTCGGCCTGAGCAGTGAAGACGCCGGAGACACGCCGCTGATCGACGATCTGCTGCAGCGGCTCGCCTTGAACCAGGTCGATCACACGGTCTTCTTTCGTGCCCTGTGCGCGGCCGCCGAAGATCTCGCGGCGGACGCTGGCCTGGCGGCGCTGTTCGAAGATCCCTCGGCTTATTTCGGCTTTGCCGAGCGCTGGCGGCGACGCTTGCAGCTCGACCGCGTGGCGCCCGAAGCGCGCGCAGCCGCCATGCGCCTCGCGAATCCCGCATTCATCCCGCGCAATCATCGCATCGAACAAGCGATCACTGCCGGCGTGAACGGCAACTTCGAGCCCTTCGAGACGCTGGTGCGCGTGCTCGGCAAGCCCTACGAGGAGCAACCGGAGTACGCTTACCTGGCCGAGCCGCCGCTGCTGACGGAGCGCGTCAGCGCCACTTTTTGCGGAACCTGAGGGTCTCGGCTGAGCGCGCGGGCTATTTGGCGATCAGCACGCGCTGTTCACCGATGGCAAGAATCGGCACTTGCTCGTCGCTCAGTCCGCGCGCTTGCATCCGAGCGCGCAATTCACGCGGGCACGCGCCCAGCGCGTCGTCCGAATTGATGTAGGTGTCGAAATGAATCGGGATCATCTGCTGCGCGCCGAGCAGAGTGAAGGCGTCGAGTGCTTGGTTCGGGCTCTCGTGCGTGTACTGCATGAAGTCGCGCGGGGCATCCGGACAGATCGGCAGCAGCGCGAGTGACAGGTTCGGGAAGCGCGCGCGTGTGGCCTTGAACGCGCTGGGAATGTAAGCGGTATCACCGCCGAAATATACGGAAAGCCCGTGGTACTCGAAGACATAGCCGGTGAAGGCTCGGGTCTCGAAGGCCGCGTCGAGAGCATAGCGACCACCCACGTGTTGCACGGGCACTGCCGTCACGCGTAGCCCGTCATGCTCGTAAGAAGCCCACGTTTCGAGCTCGCGGATCTCGAAATCGTAGCGCGGCATGTTCGAGCGAACCCCCGGTGGTACGAGCACGATCGGCGTGCGCCGCTCGACCCAGTCCAAGCTGCCGAAGGACAAGTGGTCGAAGTGCATGTGCGACACGACCACTGCGGCCAAGGGGGGCAAGCGAGCCGGATCGAGACCCGGTTCGACCAAGCGCGGCGATGCTTGTGAAAGCGTGTGATCGAACACCGGATCCGTGAGCACGAAGCGATCGTCCAGCTGAACGAGCACCGTGGCATGCCCAACCCAAAGGGCAGCCAACTTGGCCTCGGGGCGCCTAGGATCGACGATCTTGTGGGCGACCGTTCGCTCGGGCGGCGCGCTGAGATTGCGCTTCAAGGCGCGCCAGGCAAAGCCGCAACCCGGTAGGGTGAGGCTCAAGACCAGCGCCAGCAGGCTGCGAACGCGCATCAAAATAGCCGGATGGTGAGGGCCGTGATCACTTCACGACGGGTCAGCCAAGGCGACACGGTGACGTTCAATCCGAACGCGCCGTGGAACGTGAAGAGCCCGAGATCTGCCGACCCACCGTTGTCACCGCGGGCGCCCGCGGTGCGATAGTACGAAGCGCCGACGGACCAAGACAGCTTCTCGCCGTGCTCGAGCAGCGGCAAATACAGGCGCAAACCGGCGCGCACGAGCCAACTGCTCCGCTCATCCGGCGCGCAGCACGCCCACTCCGGCGAGACATGCAGCTCGACGGAGCCCGAGTGTCGCGCGATTGGCGAGACCAAAAACGAACGCACTGGCCGCTCGGCGATGCCAAACGAATACAAGAGCGGCGTCAGCTGCCAACGCACTCCGCCGCCCACATGCTCCTTGCCGACCACCAGCAGCGGGCTCGGGATCAGTTGCGCCACGCTCCAGATCCCGACCGCGACGGCCGGGCTCATCACCCGCGGCTTCGGTGCGGGCTCCGTGGAAGCCGGTTCTGAACGCGCGTTTTCTTGTGCACGCGCGTTCGAAGCAAGCGCCAAACAGGCGAGGAATACCGGGGTGGTGCCTCGCCTGTTCACGGTCACGCGCCTAGTGGCAAGGACATATTGACGAAGCTGCCCGTGACGGTCACGTCAGTCGCGCCGTCGGTGAGGCCTTTGAGCTTGGCGGTGATGGTCAAGTCATACAGGTAGTAAACGTCTTCCGGGTTGTACATGCCGTTCTTGGCTGTCACTTGGTTGAACTTGATCGACAATTCTCCGCTCACCGGAGAGCTTCCGGCGTGCCAGAGCGTCGCCACTTGGTTTTGACTGAAGCCGAGCTCGCAGTTGCCTGGGTGGTCTGGGCTACCCATCGTCCAAGTATCGCCAGCTTTGGGCGCGGTGGGGGAATCCAGATTGCAGGCGAAGGTCGAAGTATCGCCGCCGGAGGTCGAAAAACCGGCGCCGATCAGCGCGTTGAACGCGCCCTTGCCGCTCTTCTGGTAAACCCGCGAATTGACGGTGCACACGAACATCGCATCGCCCTTCGGCAAGGTTTTGCCGCCGCTCACGGTGTAAGAGCACGGACTGTTCGTCGGGCTCGTCGTCATCGCGCCACCGCTCGAGCTGCCCGCGTTGGCGCCGCCCGCGTTCGTGCCACCGGAACTGTCGCTCGCTCCACCTTCGCCGGCATCCGCACCCGCGGCGCCGGCGTTCGTGCCGCCTTCGCCGGCGTCCGCGCTGACGTCGGAAGCTCCGCCTTCGCCGGTCCCCGCCGATGAGTTGCCGGCTTGCCCTTGCTGAGTTTCGCCGCCGTTTTCCGCGCTGCTATCGCTCGTACTGGAGCAACTAGGAAGCAGCGTGAAGACCGTAACGACGAGCGAAGCAGACACACCAGAGATCAATTTAAGCATCCCCCCAGCGCACCATGAAAGCAACGGCGCCACAACTACGTTTGCGGGCTTTCCGCTAGTGGGAGCGTGCACTCTCCCTAACCCGTATCAGATCGAGAGTGGGGCGATCGCAGGTTTTGCCATGCACCTCACAGCCCGGCTGGCTGCCTCACTCGAAGCTCGTCTGGCTCGTGTCTAGCTCGTGTCTAGCTCGTCTAGCTCGTCTAGCTCGTTTAGGGCTCGCCCGAGCACGCTCGTGCCACGAGCTCATTGCCAGAATCGCATGTTCCCCCTGCGCTACAGCTACTGCTCGTGCACTCTTCACCGGTCACGCACGCGGAGCCGTTCGAGCCCTTCGGTTGGCACTGTTGCGTCGTGTCGCAATAGCTGTGGATCTGGCACAGGTCAGGCGTTTCCGCGCACGAGCCCGACGCACGCTGAGCGAGGCAAATTCCATTGGCGCAAAATGCCCCGGGAATGCACGTCAGCTCGTCGCATGGCTCACCCACGACTGCGTAGGGGTGGCAGGTCAACGCCTCGAGCAAGTCGGAGTCGAACGTGCAGTACAGGCCGTCTTCTGCGTAGCAATACGTGGTCGTGCCTTCGGCGTTCGGTAACAGCGATGTAGGGCATTGAAAAGAGCCGGGAACGCCGCAGCTGCCGACGCACGGATCGCCGGCCTTTCCGTGAATCGGTGCCCGGTAGTTGGCGGCGGCGCACACGCCGGACAGGGCGGCTTCACCGAGTGCACAATAGCCGCTCGCACACACGCTGCCATTGGCGCAGGGCGTGCCCTCGGGCGCGGGACCGACGAAGATCAGCGAGCAAGCGGTGCTTGCCTCTTCGATCTCACAGTCCTTTAACGCGCTCTCGAGCCGGTCGAGACAACTCGTTCCGGCGGCTGCACTGTACGTCGTGTCGCCGACCGCGCGATTGGCGAGCATGCTGCTTGCAAAGTTTTTAGCCTGCGACTGACACGTCGCGGGGGCGTACGCGGTTTGCGCAGACGCGCAGCAAGGCGCGATGGATCGGCACCAAACCTCTGCGAACCGTTCTGGGAACCGAGCCTGTGACACGAGCTCTGCGTCCATGTCGGAACTCGAACAGCCCCCCGCCAGCATGCTCAGCGCGGGCAGCGCGGCGAGCAGCAAGCCGAAGCGCACGGCGAGTGGCTTCGAGCGAGCGAGCATTGGCGGCATCTGCTGATCTAGTATAGGACGGTCTGGAAAGGGGAATCGGGATGCTCGGCAAGCAAACGCTGGTCTCATTCGTGGCTATTTCTGACGCGTCACGCTCGCGTGCGTTTTATGAGGGAACGCTCGGCCTGTCCTTGGTTTCGGACGATCCTTTCGCGCTCGTGTTCGATGCCAACGGCACCACGATCCGCTTGCAGAAGGTGCCAGAGTTCCGCCCTCAGCCGTTCACCGCCCTGGGCTGGACGGTCGACGACATCGAAGCGGTGGTCGTGGCGTTGAAGCAGAAGAGTGTCACTTGCGAGCGCTTCCCGGGGATGGACCAAGACGAGCTCGGGGTCTGGGTTTCACCCAGTGGTGCGCGCGTGGCTTGGTTCAAGGATCCGGACGGGAACGTGCTCTCGCTCACGGAATTTTGAAAGCACGACGTTCTGTCGCAGGTATTTTGTGAGGTCGAGATCCGGGCGCGCCGCGTTCGGAGCGTGTAGATTAGGCCCCATGAACTTGCGGCTGCGGGCGGTGCTCTCGCTGGGCACAGCGGTCTTTGTTGGATCGCTCGGCTGTTCGTCGGCGCAACCTGACACTGATTCGGCAGGCGGCGCGGCCGGGAGCGCGGGTGCGTCTTTCGCAGGGGCGAGCAATCTCGGCTGTGGAGTCAGTGCGGGCGGAGATGGAGCGAGCGCTGGCAGTGCCGGCGCGCCGGCCGCCGCTTGCCCAGAGCAACTCGTCCCGCGCCGTACGGAGGGCACAGTGTTATCGCTGCCCCTGGCGCTCATCATGGCGGGCAAGCCGTTCGTCTTCGGGCAGCCGAATGCGCGGGCCGACGGTGGCTCGTTGGTCCCGCTGAACTTCCGCTTCTACATTTCAGAGGTCCAGCTACTGCAAAGCAGCGGTGAGCCACTCGCGGTGGACGTCTTGACCGCCGGAGGGGCGCCCGCGCCGTACGGCGTTCACTTGTTCAATGCCGAGGATGACGCATCCAGCACGCTCCGCGTACGCGCTCCCGCTGGGGACTACACCGGCTTGAGCTTCGCGCTCGGCATCAAGCTCGGTTGCAATCAGCAGCTTCCGTCGAGCCTCGGGGATCCGCTGACGGACGTTTCGCAGATGACCTGGCCGCACACCGGGGGCTTTTTGTTCCTTCGTTACGAGGGGCGCTACACCGCTGCCGACGGAGGCGCGACGGAACCCGCGGGGCTGCCTCCGGCCGTACACATGGGCGGTGACATCACCAAGGAAATGGTACCGCGGGTCACGGTCTCCGGCGCGTTTTCCGTACCCGCCAGCGGCAGCCTCGAAAAAGGTATCGATGTGGTGATGGATGAAGTGTTCGCGGGCGCAACTGCCGATATCGATGTGAGTGATAGCGCGGTAGGTCTATTGTCGACGCCCGAGTCAATCGCTGGTGAGCGCCTGCGTCGTGACTTGCCCAATCTGCACCCGTTCGTGCTCCAGCCGTGATTGACAAGAGGTCGATGGCAACGCGATCCACAGTGCTGGGCGTCACGCTGCTTTCGCTCGTCGTGCTCGCCGGCTGCTCCAGCGATGCCGCCGCACCGGCGAACGAAGGAATGCCCTCCCTGATCGTCTCGACGATCCCCGCGGGCTTCCCGAAAGGCACGAACATCGAGCTGGCTCCGACGGACAACGCGCTGACCGTGGATCGGGCGCGGCTGGGCAAGCGGCTCTTTTACGATCCGCAGCTATCGCGCACGAACGAAGTCTCGTGTGGTTCGTGTCACCAGCAGCAGTATGCGTTTGCCGATCCGGCCGCGATCTCGACGGGAGTCGAGGGCCGTACGGGCACGCGAAACGCGCCTTCGATCGTGAACGCCGCCTGGGGTAAGACCTTCTTCTGGGATGGCCGCGCCGCGAGCTTGGAGGAGCAAGCAGGGCAGCCTATCGAAAACCCGGTCGAAATGGACTTGGCGCTCGCAGACGCCGTTGCGCGGCTGGCCGCCGATCCGAGCTATGTCGAAGGCTTTCAGAGGGCCTACGGCGAAGCGCCCAGCGAGAGTTCGCTGCAGAAAGCGCTGGCCAGCTTCGTGCGCAGCGTGGTCAGCGGATCGAGTGCTTACGATCGCCACCTGCGCGGTGACGACAGTGACTTCGGTCCGCAACGAAAGCGCGGTGAAGCGCTGTTCCTGAGCGAGAAGGCAGAGTGTTTTCACTGTCACCCCTCGGGCTCGCTCAGCAACGAAGGCTACTTCAACAATGGCTCCTACACTGCGGGCGGCGACACCGGGCGCCAGCAGGTGACGGGCCGCGTGGGCGATCTCGGTAAATTCAAAGTGCCGGGCTTACGCAATATCGCGGCCACCGCGCCGTACATGCACGATGGCTCGCTGCCCACGCTGGAGGCCGTGATCGAGCAGTACGACGCGGGCGGCCGAGGTGATCCCAGTACCGATCCGTTGATCAAGCCGATGGCGCTCACCAGCGACGAAAAGGCTGATTTGCTCGAGTTTCTACACTCATTCACGGATGACGCATTGCTCCAAGATGCGCGCTTTGCGCCTTAGGGCGTACACGGCACGGGCGCGGTGCTAGCTTGGTCGGGTGGGCGGAGCACTAGGCGATGACTGAGTTTCGGCGGAGCGGTGGCAGCGCGAGCATCGCGCTGTGCGCGTTGCTCGCGGCATGCGCGCAGACCGGCGTTACCGACACGCAGGGAGTTGCAGGCACTGGCAGCGGGTCGTCAGCTGCGAGCGCAGCAGGGGCGTCAAGCACCCAACATGGAACGAGCCCAGCGGGCGGCGCGACCAGCCACGGGGGTGCAGGCGCGGGAGGCGATACGAGTGCAGAGGGCGGAGGGCTCGCTGCCGTGGATGTTTCGGGCCGTTGGGCAATGATCGGCTGGGAGGATCCAGTGGGGGTGGCGTTGTCTCAGAATGCGGGCTCGATCACGGGGACTGGTTGTGGCGTGGGTACCCCACCGGTTCAGCAAGCCAGCTATTGCTCTGACGTGTTCGGCACAATCTCCGCCGACGGCAACGCGAGCTTCGGCTTCGATTTCGAATCCGCCGTAGGTCAATACCGCTACCGTGCAGACGTCACCCTAGCCGCGGACGGCAAGCGCATGGCGGGCTACTTCGGCATCGAAGGCGCCGCGGTTTATCCAAGCGCTTGGTTGCCCGTCAACGACGGCGAGTTTTGGTTGAACGCGTCCGCGGGCGACCCGTCCGGCATTGCCACTGGTAGCTATGACTTGAGGCTTCTGTCAGCGGAAGCCGACGACCCACGGTACGTGATGGGCGCGGGTTATCGGCTCTTTTATTCCGTTGAACGCGGTATTGGCGGGGATCTCGGCGCCTTCTTCGGTAGGGAAATCGTACGTGTCAGCGACGACTTAACGGAAGTCGGACCGGTGTCGCCGAGTTCGCCGGAGCTCCCGGTGTCGCTGTCGCTCACGACTCGAGAAGGCGCCTTCATCGACATCACGGCTCGGCTGAGCAACGGTCACACATTCAAGTTCGAGGCGACGCGCCGCCCGTAGCTCCGAGCGCTTGCTCGTCGAACTCGACGATCGAGCCGCCCGCGCCGAAATCACTGAAGCGCGCCCACTGAGGCCGGACGCGCAGATAGCTGATGCCTGGCCAACTCTCGCGTTCGACGCCATCGGGAAAAGCGGCCAGGTACACCGGCTTCAAACGGAGCAGGTCCGCGCCTGAAAGTTCGTCCGCCGCGCCTTCCAACTGCAAGGTTTGTTCGGCGTCCCAACCGACGACCAGCGCAATGCGCGCGTCGCGGCGAAGGTTTTGAGCTTTGCGAGTCGAAGCGAGCGTGTCGAAAATCAGCTCGAGCCGATCACTCACTGCGTAGCCCACCACCGCTGCCTGCGGGCCGCCGCCTGCTGCCACCGAGGCCTGCACGCACAAACGATGCTTGCGCAGAAATGCGAGTAGTCCCTCACGATTCATGGCCAATTCATAGCCAGGTTCGCGCCGGTCGTGAAGTGCGAACTCGGTTGCGATGGCTTTCTCGTCTCGAACGGAGCGCGACGCCGAAGGCTGCGACGGTACGCGGAGTTTCACGTGACCATCAACAAGTCAACGCGATCACTACGGGGGTAGCCAGGTTTTTCCCGTTTCACAGTCGATGTGCGTGAGCCGCGCGCTCTCGCGTGAGATGTCGATCGTGCCGAGCATGATCGGCAATTGAAAGCGGCGCGGCCCGATCGAACCCGGATTGAACAGCGTGATGCCGCGGTCGCGGCCGATGAATGGCACGTGGGAATGGCCGCAAACCACGAGCGACGCGCGCTCGCTGCTCGCCAGGCGTGCGACCTCTGCGCGCAGCTTCGGGCCGTACACTGCGATGTGCAGGAGCAGCAACCGCAGCTTCATGCGCTCGCCGTCCAGCAACTCGAGGGTTACGATGTCGGGCACTTTGCTGGTTTGTACGTCGATATTTCCGCGTACCGCGAACACGGGGGCGAGCTCGGCCAGCTGATCGAGCACGGCGAGTTCGCCGATGTCGCCAGCGTGCAAAATCGCGTCCGGCTCCAGCTCACGGATGCGCTGTGCAGTGGCCGGGTGCGGCTTGCTGTGCGTGTCGGCAACGACCGCAAACCGGAACTTACCGTCGGCACGCGCTTGCAGCGTGGCTTTGCTGGAAACGGGCTTTCGCGGCACGGGCCGGAGTCTGGCACCGCTAGCCGCAACCGCAAATCGCAAGCACACCCGGGGCGGCGCGACGCGAGGCCCTTGCCCTCGGTCGCGCCGCCCAGGTGCTGACTAGTTCGTTGCTGCGCCGCGCCGAGCGCGGCTAAGCGCGGCTTTCTTTGCGCTCGCTTTGCGCGCGGCGGGGTTTCGCTTACGTGCCGTCGCGTGGGCTTGGCGCGACAGCGCCGCGGGCGACGCGGCCGCGTGCGGTTCACGCTCGAGTGCTTTGCGGCTGGCGCGGCTTCGGCGCGCAGCTGGCTTGTGCGTTGGCTCGCTACGGCCGCGTGCGCTGTCTCGAGCGGCACTTTGGCGAGTGCGCTTGGATGTGCGGCCCGGCTTGGGTGGGGGCAGCGCGACGCCCGCGCGGCGGGCCTTCGACAGACCGATGGCGATCGCTTGTTTGGTGGAACGTGCGCCGTGCTTGCCCTCGCGCACGTGCTCGATCTCTTCACGCACGAACTCACCGGCCTGAGTGCTCGGTGCTTTGCCCTGGGCTTTGTCTTTTGCGGCGCGCCGCTTGGTTCGTTCTTCCGGCATGGGTCTTTCGTTCTTTTTGATGCAGGGCGCGTGCCAGCCTAGGCAAATGGCATCAGCACTATTTTCCCGACGCCGCCGCGTTCTGCGAGTGCGTGAGCAGCGGGCGCTTCGGCCATCGGGAAGCGCTTGGCGATGGGGATTTTCAGAGATCCTGCGGCGACCGCGGCAGCCAACCGCGCGAGCTGCGCGCTGTCTGGATGAGCCAGAAAGGCGCTGACCAGCAAGCCCCGTTCCTTAGCTCCTTTGGGCTCACCCAGCACGCTGCCGATGGTCCCGTTGCTGCTGATTTTGGGCAATAGCTTCGCGATCACTTCGCCGCCCACCGTGTCGGCGACACAATCGAGCATGGGCAGCCGCGCGATCGCGGCATCGTCGTCGAGGGCGACGATTTCGGCGACGTCGAGCGATTTTGCCTCGTCGATTTGCGTCGAGCGAACGCCGGCGATGACATGGGCGCCGCGCTGCCGGATGCCCCACGCGGCAACTCGCCCCACCGCGCCCACGGCCCCCGTGACCAACACGGTGAGCCCCGCACCCGCGCTCGGGCCGAGCACGGCCTCGGCCAATTGATCGCCAGTGAGCAACGCGAGTGGCAACGCGCCGGCGTCTTTGGTCGCGAGCTCCGCCGGGATCTTGGCCCACGCCTCGGTTGCCGCGACCACGTACTGCGCGTAAGCGCCGTGCACGAGCCCCAGCACTTGGTCGCCCTCTTTGAACTCGGTGACGCCCGCGCCGACGCGAACCACCTCTCCTGCGGCATCCCGTCCTAGAATCGCAGGCAGCTCCAGCGGCATCATTTTTTGCAATGCCCCGCTGCGCAGCTTCCAATCCACCGGATTGAGGCCCGCGCTAGCCACGCGCACCTTGATTTGGCCCGCACCCGGCTCAGGTTCCGGGCGATCTCGAAGTTCGAGTCGATTGGGATCGCCGTATTCCGACAATACGATGGCTTGCATGTGCGCCTCCTGGTTTAGGATCTCGCGTCAGTGCAATTGCCCCTGCAGGAAGCGCGCCGCACTCAGTCGAAATCAGTGGGCAGCTCGGGATTTGCCAGATGCTCGAACATGCGCCGCACCTGACCCTCCGTCACGCGCGGGGTAGATAGGGGAGGGATCTCGTGCACGTCGAAAAATCCAGTGTCGAGTGTCTCGATACCGCGAGTTGGCGCGCCCCCGCGTAACTCACAGCGCACGAACAACTTGTAGCAGTACCAAAACTCGGGCGGATGAGCGTGGCGCGCCTTGTCGTACACCGCGAGCAGTTTGCTCGCTTCGACTTGGAAACCGGTCTCCTCCAGCACTTCACGCTCCGCGATTTGCGACGGGGATTCACCGACGTCTGCCCAGCCGCCAGGGAGTGACCACAAGCCGTCATGTGATTCACGCATGAAGAGCAGCTTGCCACTCTGCGCGACTACCGCGCGCACATCCACTTTGGGTGTGGCATAGCCTTTCTCCGCGCGAATGATCTCGAGCCACGACTCGTTCGCCGTGGGCGCAATGCTGGCGGCGATTTCTGCCGTCAACTCCTGCAACTGCTCGTAGCGTTGTCGATCGTACGGGTCGCGCGTGTAGGTGAGACCCGCTTGGGTGATGGACTGCAGGCGTTGAACCCAGGCCAGGCGTTGCATGCTCGGCAGGTTAGCGCGCCTGGCCCCGAACTGCGGCGGAACGCAGCGCGTCGTTGTCCCATCGATCCAGATGGCACAAGCTGAGCCACCGCCCCCGCGCTGCCTTGGAAAACATCGAATTTCTAGCATTCACGGCTGGCATGAGGCGTGCTTGAGTATGGCTCATGCGTAAACCGACGAAGGCCCGGAAGCTGTTGATCGCGTCGGTTGGTGTTGCGACCATCAACTACGTCGCTGCCTGTGGTGGCGATGCGCAGACCTCCGGCAATCTGGTGGCGCCCCCTGAAGGCGGAAGCGCGCACAGCGGACAAGGCGGCGACACGAGCAAAGCGGGCACGCCGCCGACGAGTGGGAACCTCGTTGCTCCGCCCGCGGCAGGTGCGGGTGGCACACCGCCGACGAGCGGTAACTTGGTTCCTCCTCCGCTGGCGGGTGCGGGTGGCGCGCTGTCGGCTGGCGCGGGCGGTTCGCTGTCAGGTGGCGCAGGCGGCGCAGCCGGGGCGGCTACTGCTGGCACCGCTGGTCGTGCGGGAGCGAGCCAAGGCGGCGGAGCTGGCTTCACCACTGGCAATTTGTTGCCCCCACCGGTTGGCGGTGCAGGAGGCGCGAGCGGTCACGGCGGAGCGGGTGGCAACGGCGGTAGCGCGGGCAAGGGTGGCGCGGGTGGGAGTGGGTCCGGTGCCGGTGGTGTCGCAGGCCAATGAACTCCGAGCTTTTCGAACTCGAGCTGCTCGGTGGAGCCACGGAGCAACGCTTTCGGCGCATGCGTCCCGAGGTCGAGGCGATGCCTTGGGGTACCTTCGATTTGTCGCAGGTTTCAGAGGAGCAACGCCTCACCGCGCGTAAAGCCTGGACGGGCTCTGCCTATCAAGAGCATCGCACCGGTGCCGCATGCGCATTGACCCTGCAGGCACTCATCGAGGCGCGCGCGCCTCTCGACTTGATCGCAGTCGCATCGCGTTTCCCGCTCGACGAGATGGTGCACGTCGAACTGTGCGCACGGATGGCCATGGAGTTCGGTGGCGGTACGGAGATCATCCACGATCCGAAAGAGATGGTGGTCGGCTGTGATGCCTCGCTCAGCCCGTTGCTGCAAGCCGCAGACTTGGTGGTGCGCTTCTTTTGCGTTGGAGAGGCGATCTCGATCCCGCTGCTTCGCGCGACCTGGCACGTTGCCAAACACCCTTTGCCGAAAGCCGTACTCGGTCGCATCGTCAAAGACGAAGCCGCCCACGGTGTATTTGGCTTTACCTTCCTCGACTGGGCTTGTCCGCGCTTCTCCGACGCAGAGAAAGCCCGCTTGGGGATGTCGGCCGATTTGGCAATTCGATTTCTCTACTCGCAATGGGTCGATCTGCACGCCCACCGCGACGAGCCGCGCCTAGAAGACGACGTCCTGGGCTGGATGCAAACCGACGCTTATTTGAAGCTGGCCTGTCGCTCGATGCAAAATCTGGTCATCGACCCACTGCAGGCCCGCGGTATTCCGATTCAGGCGCAGCTCTCCGAGTTCAATATTCCGGTAGAGCCAGCTCGATAGGATTGATCGAGTCTCAAATATCGAATCTGGGAGTGTTCCCTCCTGACGGAAGGCGTGCTTCAGTATCGATATGCAAAAGGTGCGGGGCCAGAAGAAGCTTTTGATTGCGTCCGTCGGCGTCGCGACCATCAACTACCTCGCGGCCTGCGGCGGGAGAGCGGTCGAATTCGACGACGAAGGAGCTGCCAGCGGGCAAGGTGGTGGTGCCGCCAAAGCGAACACATCGGCCGCGGGTACACCGTCGAAAGGAGGCGCGCTGCCGTCGTCGTACGCCGGCGCCAGCGGCAAGGGCGCGACCGGATCACCGCGAGGCTCGACGGGATCATACCCAGGCGCGACGGGTTCGAGGGGGAGCAAGGGTTCGACCGGCGGTTGGAAAGGTTCGACTGGTGCGAGTGGCGGCTGGAAGGGTTCAACTGGCTCGAGTGGCAAGGGCTCGACCGGCGGTTGGAAGGGTTCCACTGGCTCGAGTGGCAAGGGCTCGACCGGGGGTTGGAAAGGCTCGACGGGGGCGACCGGTGGCAAAGGCTCGACCGGCGGTTGGAAAGGTTCTACTGGCTCGAGTGGCAAAGGCTCGACCGGCGGTTGGAAAGGTTCTACTGGCTCGAGTGGCAAGGGCTCGACCGGCGGTTGGAAGGGTGCGACCGGTGGCAAAGGCTCGACCGGCGGTTGGAAAGGTTCTACTGGCTCGAGTGGCAACGGCTCGACCGGTGGTTGGAAGGGCTCGACGGGTTCCTCCGGATCGCTCGGCTCCGGCGGTGGAACGAGCGGTTCAAATGGGGGCTCGGGCGGCGGAGCCAAGGGCTCTTCGGCGGCGGTCGGCTCTGGCGGTGGCGGAAGGCAAACGGGCGGCTCCGGCGGCTGACCTAAGGCTCGAATCGGAAGCTGCTCAACAAAACCGGATCTCGCGGCGCGCTGTGCCACAGTTCGGGCACGGTCGAATAGTTCGCACGATATACCCGAAGGGTAGTGCCACTTGCGAGCGCAATGCCCGCGCGCTCCGCGGCAGCGACCGCATGCTGGTGTAGGGCGTTCATGTCCGGCGGACCACCGTACGCGCCGGAGATGCGGAATACGCGTCCCCATTCGGCCTGCGTGCGCGGGCCGCGCTCACGCCCCGTAAAGCGCACGTGCGGGCCAGAGGGCGACGCGGCTTCGACCAGAAGATCGGGCAAGGTATCGCCGATGATTGCGGCGAAGGTCGGGTAACAGGCGATCGGCCAAGCTTGAGTCTGGCCGCGCACGCCCTGCGCGATCGCGAGTACGAGCACCGTGCCGCCAAAGAGTGCGGCCGGTAGCGTGGCCCGGTTCGAGCGGCTCGCGGGTCTCGGCGCGCGTATGCCTTCGCCCGTCTTCAGCCGATGCCAAGGCGCGAGCACGACGTAACATGCCCATAGACTCACGAAGGGAATGAAGAAGAAGGCCTGTGTACTCCAGTGAAAGCCAAGGCCCATACAGGCCGCAAGCGTGCGCGTTTTCCGCCACATGACCAGGGGAAAAAAGCCGATCTCGAAGGCCAAAACCGCATGTCCGCCGAGCGAACACAACCACGGATAGTGATCGATGCGCAGCCAGGGCAGCTCCGCAAACTCGAACCACTTGACGTGCATTTGAGCCACCACGTGGGGAGCCGCGGCCCATTGCCAACCCGACTCGAGCAACTTGTGGAAACCCGGAAAGAAATAGATCACGCCGAAAAACGCCCGACACAGCGCTACGGGGACCGCGTACTCGCGCGCTGCGCGCGTGGGCTCGCTGCCCCAACTATCCAGCGCCCAAACATCCCCACATGGGCTCAGCGCCAGCAAGCCAGAGAACCAAAACAGATGCATGTCGTGCATCACTGCGCCGCCGAACTGCGAGAGCGCATAGAGCGGCATCGCGGATAGGGTGAGCACGGCCAGCGCGGCGCGCGAATAGAAGCCGAGCAGCGCCAATGCCCCGCTCGACAGCGCGATCAGGCGCAGCGTTTGCGCGGAAGAAGGGGAGAGATGCAGTGCGGCAAACCAACCTGCTCCTTCGGGCACGAAGTTCAATAACTCGGGCCGCGCGGCAAGCTCGGCCGCCTGGTGAAGCTCAGGCGAAATCAAGATCAGCGCCGCAACCACCACGCGCAACGCGGAAAGTGCCCGCGCATCGCTCCATCGCCGGGATTCGTCCCGGGCCGAGATCACAAATGACCCACGTGGGGGAGCGTAAACTGGCGATGCTCGCGCACCGCTCTCTGTATCTCCTCACTCAAAGCCACCCCATGCGGCGCTTGCGCGGCCGAGCGCTCCCAGCGCGAAAGCCAACGCGCATCGAGCGGCTGCTCGAGCAGCGACTGCGCGGTCGCGGCCACCGTGGTCTCCTTCTTCATCCCCGTCGCGACTCCGGTGCCCACGTAAAAGCCCCCAAGCAGCAATGACACGCGGGTCGGCGTGGCCGCGCTGTAGGTGAACAACGTGCAGCCGTCGCGGTCGCTTCGCGCATGAGCGCGCAGACTGCTGAACGCCGCAGGGGTCCACAATCGTGGGTTCGATGTGGGGGAAAACGGATCGAAAAAGATCAGATCCGCGGGTGCCCAGACACCGCGCCAAAGCTCCGCCGCATCACCGAGGTGCAGTTGCCAGTGCGAACGCCCGTCGCTCCAGCGCTCGCCCTTCACCAGCGCTTGGCCGGCCGCCATGAACGGCTGCAGAAATGGGAAGCCCTGAGCATCGGCTAACGCCAACCGGAGTGGCGCCAGATCGATCTCGAAGCTCACGATCTCGAGCTCACGGCGTTGTCTCGCGCCGAGTTCGCGCGCGCACGTCAACGCCGCTACCGCGTTCGTGCCTGCGCCGAGTCCCACGTCCCAAACGCGCAAGGGCGGTCCTTCGACTTCTAGCTTCTCTGCCAAGCGTGATTGCTCGACGTACAGCGCGCGCGCCTCCTGCCAGGGCCCCACCGAGGGGTGCATGACTTCACCGTGGCCCAGATGGCGCACGGCGCGCGCGCCGTTGCGCAGAGTTACGAGCTCGAAGTCGCCGTCGCGCGCTGGGCGCGGGTCTTCATCTGGCGCTTGCATGGGCCGCGAGAGCTGGAAGAAAAATGCGCATCACGGCTCTTCTTACTGGCTGACCGCCGGTCTGCCAACGTGGAACGAGCCGCATTCGTGCTACCTACCGCTCGGCTACCGTGTAGGCTAAGCTTCGATGTCCGTCGGGCTTCTGATCGAGCTGCAAGTCAAGCACGAGTGCCTCGATCGCTTTTTGCACGCCACACGCCTCTACGGCCAACACACGCGCAACGAGCTGGGCAGCCCAAGAGTCGAAGTCCTGAGGCTCGAAGCCCCGCTCGGCGCGTTCGTTATTCGCGAAATATTCAAGAGCCAAGCCGCGCTCGAAGTGCACTCCAGCACTGCGCACGCGCGTGAATGGATCGCCGCCGTGTCCCCCTTTCTCGACGGCGAACTGCGCTGGCAGCGCGCCGCACTGGTGCTGAGCGAACTGCCGCCTCTGCCGCGTCCGCCACGCCCGCCTGTACTCGAAGCCGCCACGGCGCTGCCTCGCACCCAAACGGAAGCCGCCAAATGGCGTCCGTTCGCGCGCAGCCACGAACGAGCCCCCAGCCCGGCGCATGCGCCCGCTGTGCCACTGCGCTTGCCTCGCTTGCAAATCGCGGTCGAGCGCATCGAAATTGCCAGCGTGCACGATGGCTTCCTGCGCGGCGCACCCGAGCCCTGCATCTTGGTCGGTTGCTACTCGCTGGACGACGCCGAAGCGGTGTCGCTGGGCCGCGCGATATACCGCTTCGCGCTCGATCGCCCAGCTCCCTCGGCAATCGCTCCTCGCGAGCGCATCCTCGATCTGCCAGTGCTGATCGAACGCTTTCCGATCCGGATCTGCATCTTACTGCTCGCGTTCGAAGAGAACGGCGGCAGCGATATTCGCAGCTCCTATCGAGATCTCGCCGATCCCGGGGCGTTCTTCGTGTGGAGCTCCAATCAAATGGAACCCGATCCGTTACCCATGCGTGACCACGCTTCGCTGCTCCGTCCCAACCATTGTAACCGCGTCCAAATCCTGCGCGATGGCGAACCATTGCACGCGGCTATTGACGACGACACCTGGGTCGGCGCGGTATCGAGCGCCATCGAGTTCATCCGCCCAGAGCAAGAATCCGTGCTCCGCTACCACACCCGATCCGCGGACGGGCGCAATGACTGGCTCACCGAGCTCAGTTTTCGGCTGGTCGAGTAGTGCATCCGCACCGGCTCGCGCCGGAGCGGTGCATCGCTAAGTGCAGGGCTGCCTCAGTGTGGACTCGTTCTTGCCAGTTCTTTGGAGCCTCGCCACCGATGGACTAAATGGACAAGGTGACTGCACCGCAGCTTGCCCTACGAGTCTCCCCACGCACGCGCACGATCCAGGCGTGGCCCGTCCCGGAAGTGCCCTTTCCAGCTCAGGAAATCGAGTCGGCGCCGGACTCCGGGCCGGTGTTGGTGCGGGTGCCCACGGAGCCGGCCGCGCTCGACACGGCGCACTTGCCGAATTGCGGTGAGAAGGTGGGCGGGCGCTGTGTGCTGCGCGCGTTGCTCGGCGAGGGTGCGTTCGGCCGGGTGTTTGCCGCGGAGGACGAGGAGACCGGGCAGCAGGTTGCGCTCAAGGTCGTGGGGCTGCGGCGCTACCCGCGCGAATACGCCGAGCACGAGCTGCGCGCGTTGGCGGCGATCGCTCATCCCAACGTGGTGCAGCTGAACGAACACGGCGTCGAGTCGGGCGCGGCAGAGCCGTACCTCTGGTACACGATGCCGCTGTACAAGGGCCAGGACTTGGCGGCGTTGTTGAAGAGCCAAGGGAGCTTGTCGTTGGCTCGCGCTCACGCGCTGTTCACGCGCATCGCGGGCGGCGTGTGCGAGATGCATCGCCTGGGACTACGGCATCAAGACATCAAGCCCGACAATGTGTACTTGGCGACGATGGCGGGCGTGGCTGAGCATCATCCGGTGTTGCTCGACTTGGGCGGCGCGGCACGCGAGCACGCCAATCGTCCACTGGTTGCAACCTTTCCGTTTGCCGCGCCGGAGCAAACCGAAGCGTTGATCGGCGGCTTGCTCGGCGAAGAGCACGAGGCCTTGACCGAAAAGGTCGACGTGTATGCGCTGGCCGCGACGCTGCTTTTTTCGCTGATTGGCGCCAAATTCGTCGGCCATGACGTCGCTCAAAGCGACAGCGCGGGGGAAGCCACACCCGAGGCATTGCTGGCTTTGCGTGGACAATTGGCGCGCATTCACGCGGCGCGGGCCCGTTCGCCCTTGCCGGAAGAAGCGTTGCCCGGGTTGTCGGGTGTGGTGCGTGAGCGGCTGAGCGCAGCGTTTGGTCGTTGGCTCGCGCTCGATCCCCTGCAGAGACCGCGCGCGCGTCAGTTCTTGGAAGAGCTCGAGGTTTTGCTCGAGTGGGATGGGGAGCTGGCCCGTCGGCGTCAATCGCGCGAGCTCGGGCGCAAGTTGTTCGGTGTGACCGCGGGCTTGTCCCTGGCCGCCGCAGTGGGCGGTCTGGGTGGCTATCAGTGGCACAAGCGGACGATGGGGGAAGCGAAGCAAGCGACCAGCGCCGCGCTGCGCAAGGCCGATGCGGCGTCGGATGAGTTACACCGCGCGGGGACCACGCTCGATAAGATCATCGCCGATCCTTCGCTCGGCGCGGTGGAGAAGGCACGCAAGATCACCGAAGTGGTGGCGATGCTCGAGGCGCAAACCGAGCAGCTCTCGTTGGCCAACGAGCGGCTCGAGCAGAGTCGGCGCAACGCGGAACGGGACGATCGCATGCGTGCGCAGCTGGAGAAAGCCGCCTTCGACACCGCGCTCGAGAAGGCAGAAGCGGAACGCGTGGCGGCCAAAACTGCGCAGTCGACCGCGGAGACCGCCAAGTGGAAGGCGGAGGCCGAGCGTGATCAAGCGCGCAACGATCAAGCCAGCGCGGACGCTGCGCGCGCGAAAGCAGAGCGCGAGCGCACGCTGGCACAGCAAGACAAGGCGACCGCTGACGGCGTTCGCCAGCGGCTCGAGGCCGAACGGGACCGACTCGAGGCCGAAAAGAGCGCCGCCGAGGCGGCCAAGCTGAACGCGCAGGCGGAGCTCGCGCTCGCGCGCCAAAAGCAGGCCGCCGACGAGAAGGCCGCCTTCGATCGCGGCGTCGAAACGGGTTACGGCAAGCGCCGCCCCAGCACGCCCACACCGTAAAACGGTGGTAGCCTGGCGACCATGCCAGTCAGTGACGAGAGCGCAAAGTGGATCGAAGAACGCTTCGCGACTTCGATCGTGCCCACTTTGCAAAAGTACATCGCGATCCCGAACAAGAGCCCTGCGTTCGACGCCCAGTGGAAGCAAGCCGGGCACATGGCTCGCGCGGTGGAGCTACTTTCGGGCTGGGCCCGCGAAGCCCTGCCGGAAGGGGCCACGCTGGAGGTCGTGCAGCTCGGCGAGCGCACCCCGGTGATCTTCATCGATGTGCCAGGCACGGGTGGTGTCGCGGGGGACACCGTGCTGCTTTACGGTCACCTCGACAAGCAGCCGGAAATGACCGGTTGGCGCGAAGGCCTCGGGCCGTGGCAGCCCGTGCTCGAGGGCGACAAGCTGTACGGGCGCGGCGGCGCAGATGATGGCTACGCCATCTTCGCTTCGCTCACCGCGCTCGCTGCTTTGCGCCGTGACCGCATCCCGCACGCTCGCGCGGTGGTGCTCATCGAAGCCTGCGAAGAGTCGGGCAGCTATGATCTCCCCGCATACATCGAGCATCTAGCGCCGCGCATCGGTGAGCTGTCATTGGTCGTGTGCCTCGATTCCGGCTGCGCGAACTACGATCAACTGTGGTCCACTACTTCATTGCGCGGCGTGCTGGTGGGCACGCTGGAAGTGTCGCTGCTGAGCGAAGGCGTGCACTCGGGCGATGGCTCGGGCGTGGTCGCTTCGAGCTTCCGCGTCGCGCGTCAATTGCTCGAACGCCTGGAAGACGCAGACACCGGCGCGATCAAGCTCGAATCACTCCACGTGCCGATCCCGCCCGAGCGTGCGGCACAAGCGCGCTCCGCAGCAGAAGTGCTGGGCAACGAAATTTGGCAAAAGCTGCCGCTCCAACCCGGCACCCGCGCCGTACTCGACGACAATGCGGAGCTGATCTTGAATCGCACTTGGCGACCCGCCTTGTCCATCACCGGCGCAGAAGGCCTGCCCGCGATCGCCAGCGCAGGAAACGTGCTGCGCCCCTTCACCCGCCTCAAATTGTCGCTGCGCGTACCGCCGCGGCTCGACGCCAACGCCGCGGCCAAGCAAGTCAAAGCATTGCTCGAAAAAGATCCGCCTTATGGCGCGAAAGTAAGCTTCAGCGGCGACGGCGGCAGCAATGGTTGGGACGCGCCCCCGCTCGCGCCCTGGCTGGCCAGCGCGCTCGAAACCGCCTCCACGCGGCACTTCGGCAAACCCGCGATGTACCTCGGCGAAGGCGGCTCGATCCCGTTCATGGCCATGCTGGGCGAGAAATTCCCGAAGGCCCAGTTCTGCATCACCGGCGTACTCGGCCCGGGCTCGAACGCACACGGCCCGAATGAGTTTCTCCATCTGCCGACCGCGCGCAAACTCACGCTGTGCGTCGCTGACGTGCTGGCCGCGCACGCTGCGAAATCGCCCTAGCTGATGGTGCGCAAAGCCAAGGGCAGGCCGAAGGCCAAGCAGGCAGCGTCAGCCGCGCAGGAGCTGAACGCCAAGCAAATCGAGCAACGGTTGCTGGCGACGAGCTTTCCGCGCTTGCACATGATGTTGATCTTGGCGCTAGCGGCGGTAGGCACCTTTTTGAGCTCGGCCTCGATGGTGCGCTGTGGGCTCGAGAGCATGGGCCTACGCTACGCGCTGGCGGTCTTGGGGGGCTACGTCTCTTTCCTCTCGTTCGTGCGCGTTTGGATCGCGTATCAAACGCGCAATTGGGCTTTCGGGCGCCACAAGCCCGCACAAAAAAAGACCGAAGGAAAGCTGTCCTTCGACGGCAACCTCGAGCTGCCCGATCTGAGCGCGCTGGGCGATCTCGGCAATCTCGCCGGCTCCGCGGGGAACGCTTTCTCCGGCGGCGGGGGCGAATTTGGCGGGGCCGGCGCGAGCGCGTCTTTCGACGTCGATCTCGGATCGGGTGACAGCGGCGCAGCGGACGCCATCGGTGCCGTGGGCAGCGCCGACGAGGGCCTGCCCATCATCATCGCAGTGATCGCCTTGCTGGGTGGCCTGATCGCCCTCGGCTTCGTGGTCTACTCGTCGCCCATATTGTTCGCCGAGGTGCTGCTCGACGTGGCCGTGCTGGGCGCGGTGTACAAGAAGAACAAGCGTCATCAGCGCAGTCACTGGGCCGCCGGTGTACTGGGTCGCACTTACAAGCCGATGTTGGTGCTCGCCGTGTTCGCAGCCATTTTCGGCTTCGCGATGCAGAGCACGGCACCCAAACAGACGACTCTGGGCGCCGTGCTCAATGCGCATGATGAGGCGAAGCCAGCGCGAGACGTTGGCGGTCAAAACTAGCGCCCCGCGGCGATGAGCCGCGTCTCGCGGCGCGCCACGCTCCAAGCGACCCGAATCATGATCAGCGCGACGAGATCGCTCGGATCCGCCGTAGCCCGCACAGGGACGAGTCCAACCGCGACTTGGCCGTGAACGACCGACCAAAGCGCGCGGAAGGGCCATTGCAGCGCGCCGAGCCCGTAGCGATAAGCGGTTTCGGCAGGTGGCCACACTTCGGGCGGCGCGTACACCAAGCAGGTAAGCGCGAGGCACACCGCGAGCGCGCGGTTGGCCGTGTGTGCGCTCGCCGCGCGTGCCGTGAGGCTGGGGTAGCTGACTTCGAACAGGGCGTGCAAAAATAGCGGGAGTAGGAATACGGCGGCGAAGCCAGAGAGCTTGCCGCTCAATACGCCGGGGTGCGTATGTTTGAGCCAATGGTCGTTGGCTACCAGCACGACCAAGCTCAGGACCGCGAGTGGGTGAAGCAGTGACGTGCCGGGCGCGCGCTCGCGCTGCGAAGTCATCGGGGCTCGATCTCGACCACGATGTCGAACGCGGGCTGGTTGCTGCTGGTGGGTTCGCAGCTGGGGACGCGTGCAGTGGCGGACGCGCGCCAGGTCACGAGCACGGGCGGGAACGGCGCGCCATCCAGCCGTTCGGCGCGCACCGGGCGAGTTGATTCGCAGTGCTGCGCGCCGGATGGGCAGTCGTCGAACAGGCTGGGTGAGTAAAAGAGCGGCGTTGGGCCGGGATAGTTGCTCGTGGTGATCGTGCTCGAATCGGCGGCGGCGGGCTCTACGAAGGTCAGTGCGAGGCGCGGCATTTCCGTGCGTCCGTCGCCGCCGATGGGCTCGGTTTCGTAGAGCAAGCCCAGGTCCAACCGCAGAGCGCCCATTTGAACCAAGCCGTCCTTCGACCACTGCTCGGGCAAGTCGCTCAGCGTGGCTCTGAAGTTGAGAGTTTGAGTCTCGTGCTTCTCGCTGAGCAGGGTCGATCCCGTACGTACTTCGGTCTCGAGCACGGGCGAGTCGTAGGCGTCGCGCCGCGCGTCGCAGATGTCGGATGGGCCACACGCCGCGCAAGTAAGCGCCAATATCAGCGCAAATAAGCGGGCCGAGACCGCGTGCATCATGGCTCGCTGAGCTCGACGAATTCGACCGTCCATGGTGCCGCGCTCGTTTCGTCGCTGCCGCCGTTGGGTCTGAAGGCTCTGGATTCGAAATCGACGGACCAATCGATGTTCAGGCTCTCGCCGGCTTGCAGTGCGCTCGGTTGTGTCAGTTCGAATTCGAGCTCGAGCGCTGCTTCGCACGGGACGCCATGGTCTGGCGTTGCGCAGTCGCCGCTGAAGTGTAGCGGGCGCGATAGCTCGAAGCTGGTCAGCGCAGCGGCGGCATCGCTCGCTTGTTCGGGCTCGCGGAAGCGCACCGTGACGAACCGGCTGGTTCCGCCGGCTCCCGCGTCGATGCCGGCATCTGCGCCCGCGTCTGCGCCGGCATTGGCGTTGATGCGGGAGGCGATCGTGCCATGCACCGTAGCTATCGCCGACTCGGTGCTATCGACTTGTTCGGGGCCCAAAGTGTTCACTCGCACTCGTACCAGGTAGCCCGCGTGGAGCCTGCTGGCAGTTAGTGTGGCGCGCGGTCCGTCATTCGATTTTTCGAACTCGTAAACAGGGTGTTTGACGTCGGAGGTTGCGAGCAGGGCGCCCGCCGAGGCCACGATCATCAGGCCGAGCGCCCAGTGCCGAGCAGGAGTGACAGCAATGTCAGACCCGCGCGTAACGGCCACGCGTTGCTCGTGCTGTTTTCGCGCCCAAATTCCGAATCTTCCCGCCATCGTCGCAAAGAGTAGGCAAGGCATGTGCCGTCGTGCGGCGTGGCTAGCGGGCCGGGCAGCGACGGGAACGACGACGAGCTGCGAGGTGCGTTGCGGGGACGCGAGCGCCCAATTCCCATTCCGAATCAGCCCGTCAACGGCGCCTTCAGTCGGCGTGGTAGGCGCTCGCACAGTTCGACGTAAGTGGCTTCCCAGCTGTTCGAAAGGATCGCACTGCGCAGGCGCGCCATCAGGGTCTGCGTGTGGTGGATATTGTGAATCGCGAGCCAGCGCACGCCCTGCGCATTGCCGACGCGCAGCAGGTGATGAATGTAGCCGAGGGGCTGACTTTGGCAGGCGAGGCAGCCGCAAGCGGGTTCGAGCGGCCCGCGTGCGTGCTGCATCGCCGGGCGCATGGTCTCGAGCACGCCTTGAAACGTGTAGGCCCAACCCTGCTGCGCCATCTTGGTCGGCAAGATGCAGTCGAACATGTCGACGCCGCGGTGCACTGCCTCCACCAGATCGAGCGGCGTGCCCACGCCCATCAGGTAACGCGGTTTGTCTTGCGGCAAGAGCGCCGTGCAGAGCGCAGTCATCGATTCGCGCTCGGCGCGCGTTTCGCCCACCGCGAGGCCACCAATCGCAAAGCCATCGAAGGGCAAGGCGGTGATGGCCCGCGCGCTTTCCTCGCGCAAAGTGGCGTGCACGCCGCCTTGCACGATGCCGAACAGCACTTGTCCGCGCGGTCGAAGCGCGTGAGCTTCCAGGCTGCGCGTGGCCCAGGCGTGGGTCGTGGCCATGGCTTCGCGCGTGCGAGCTTCGTCGGAGGTCGAATCGACGCACACATCGAGCGCCATCATGATGTCGCTGCCGATCGCCTGTTGCACGGCGATGCTTGATTCGGGTGTCAGCAAGTGCTTGCGACCGCTCGGCAAGCGGAAGTGGGCGCCGCGTTCGCTGATGCTCCGCTCACCCGGTAGAGAAAAGATCTGGTACCCGCCGCTGTCCGTCAGCACTGCGCCTTGCCAACCCATGAATTGGTGGATGCCGCCGAAGCTCTCGAATACTTCTGGGCCCGGTGCGTCCAGCAGATGGTAGGTATTGGAGAGGATGATCTTGGCGCTCGTGCTGCGCGCGTCGTCCAGCGAGATGTGACGGAAGCTGGCCCGCGTGGCCACGGGCATGAACACCGGCGTTGCGATATCGCCGCGGCGCGTGTGCAGCACACCCGCGCGTGCGCCCGGTCCGGTTGCGCTCAGCAGCGAAAAGCCAATGCTCACGCTGCGCACGTGACCCCGCGCGCCTACGCTGTCAACCGCCCGCTCAGCGCACCAGCCATTTCACGCGCGCCGCGTGAGGATCGCCCGGATAGCGCGCGAGAAAGCGCGCTGCGCGTTCGCTCGCGGCCGCGCGCTCGCCGCGCGCGACGAGCGCCTCGATCGCCACCACTTCTGCCTCCGGCGCGAGCTCTCCATCGGGAAAATCCGCGCGATAGCGATCGGCCAAGCGCAGCGCCTGCGCGAATGCTCCGGCCGCAATCGCGGTTCGTGCGGAGTCGAGCAAGGCGACTTGGGCGGCGAGCGTCGAGCTGGGCGGCGCGGGCTCCTCGCCGCGCGGGGGAGCCTTGTGTGGCCGCGCCGAGTGAGGGGCCGGCTTGATTGCAATCGGGGCAGTCGATCGCATTTCTCGGACCGGCGCTTCGGGTTCGACCTGCGCCATGGACGTGCTGATCGGAGCGGCAGGGACATTGAGCGCCGCGGAAGGGGTGGGGCTGGCTTCGGGGAGCCGATGGTGGGCAAAGCGCAGGCCGACGGCGGTCAGCGCACTGCCGCCCAGGACGCCCCAAGCTAGCCACTTGGCGGCCAGCAAGCGCTGAGCGCGGCGCAACGAAAATGCGCCCCCGGCGCCGGCCGCCAGCAGACTCACACCCTTCAGCGCGGAATCGAATTTGTGCCAGGCAACGTCTACGTCGTTCGGCAATTCGTCGCGCTGCGCGGAGTCGATCAGTAGCCGCTCGAAGCGCTCGTCGGCGGAGTATTCGTGTTCGCCTGCGGTCATCGGCGTTGCCTTTCCTGCGTGGCCAGCGCGGCTCGAACCCGCTTGCTGATGGCCGAGAACTCGTCTCGGGCACGGCGCAAGCGCGAGCTGGCCGTGCCCACTGGGATCTCCTGCAGCGCAGCAATCTCTCGCACTGCTAGGCCCTCGAGCTCGCACAGAACGAATACGACGCGCAGTTCCGGAGGCAACGCATCGAGCACTTCATCCAGTAGCTCACGGGCTTGGCAGTGTGCCAATTGTTCTTCGGGTGACGGGCCCAGATCGCAAATCGTTGGGTGTGCTTCGAGATCGGCGAGGGGTGCCGCGGCGCGCTGCTTCTTTGCTTCTTGCGCCGCGACGCGCAGCGCGACGCCATACAAAAATGAATGTTCACTGCCAGGCTGGATGTCGCTGGCTCGTCGTGCCGCGACCCAGAATACCTCTTGAGCCGCGTCGTCGAGTTGCGCGCTGCGCACACCCAAGCGTCGCAGCAAGCGCCAGACGGACCCATAGTGCTTCGTGAACAGCGCGCGCAGATCCAAAGCTTGCACGGCGGTGCTCGGCGCGCCTGCCGCCAACGCCGCGTCTTGCTCGAGCCCAAGCCCAGCTTTGGGGGATCCTGCTTGCGAAACCATCTGGCTCGATGCGCCTAAAAGTGAACTCCAAGGCCCAGCATGCCGTAACCCGCGAACTGCGAGGATTGAAAAATGGTGCTCCCGTCCGCGCGCTCTGCGCTGAACGAATCCACCATGAAATCCGCGCCCAGCTTGAGGCCGATCTGAAATAGCGAGCCAAGGTTGTATTGGGTCTGGACGTTGAGGCTGGCAAAACCAAGGCCGGCGGCCTTGTTTTGGATCTCTTTGCCTTGCTTGTCGCGGGTTCGCACGTTGATGAAGCCGGCGCCGTACTCACCGCACGAGATCACGACCCAGCCGCGCGTGTCGTAAATCGGTGACCAGCACACGCCGAGCGCGAAGGTGAACGCGTTGAGATCGGTGGCAGTGTCGTCGGTCTTGTACTTTGCTTGCCCCAGATAGCTGAAGCGCAAGCTCGGAATCGCGCCGTGTATGTAGCTGTTGCCGCCGGGGGTCGTGACCAAGGGCACACCCGTGAACGACAAATCATAGCGCGGCATGACCGTATGGGGCACCAGGCCGAATTCTGCACCGGCGAAGAGCGTCAACGCGCGTGCGTAGTCCAAGTGCAGTTTGCCGGCTTCGACCGGTATCTCGGCGTTGACGAGCGCCGTGGTGGCTCGCCTTCGACCTTGACTGAAAGCGAAGGTGGTTGGCGCTGGTTCTTCTGCAATCGTTGGCGCGACGGTTGGTTCGACGATCGTCGTGGGTTTCGTTTCCGCCTGCGTATTCAGGGCGGTCGCGCTGACGACGGCCAACGCGTCGACCACGTCTTGGCAGGTGGCGCCGTGCACTTCGCGCACGGCGGACGTCGCATCCTCGCTGGTGGCTTGAAGCGTGCCGCGGAAGCCGTCCGCCTGCTGAACGATCGAGACGCGCAGCGCCCACGCGGAGCCTTTCGTGATCGGACCGGTGAAATGGCCGCCGCGGCTTTCGACGGCGGCCTTGAAATCGACCTCGGACGGGCAGCCCATGGTTCCGTCGTACGCCAGCGCCACATGATCGGCGGCGCGCGCGGCAGGGGTCCGTAAAAAAATCGCAAAACAGCCGAAAAACAGCAGTCCCGCCCGAGTCAATGCTTTCACCCCCAGCTGATGGTCCAATTCTCGCCGGACGATCACGAAAAGTGAACCGCGTGGTACGCTAGCCGAGAATGTCGGAGGATGACCGTTCGAACGAAGCCCCGCGTAGTAGCTCGGACCAGACCTTGATGGGGGTGGCGCCACCTCGTCTCGAATCGTCGGCGCAGTCACCGCTGCGCAGTCCCGTATTCGTCCGCTCGGGCACGTCGGTAGCAGACGTGGAGCTGCCCGCCGTGCCACGCATGGCGCTGCCCAGCCAGCCACCCCTTGCGGGCGCGAGTGAATCGGGTACCGCGCTGCCACTCCCGCCTGCGAACCCCGCGCCTACTTCCGGACAGCTGGACGGCGCGCGTCGCTATCTGGGCAGCCATCCCGCGCTGTGGATGCTGCTCGCTCCGGGTCTGCTCGCCGTGGCTGCAGTCGCGCTGCTGCGCGCTACCGCCGTGCACCACGGGGCGAGGCTCGCGCAAACATCGGCGCTGCCCAGCACGGTGGCCACACAAAACGCGGCTTCGCCTCGCACCGAGTCCAGCGCGGAAGAGCTAGCGAAGCTCGAGCGAAGGCCGCCTGAATCGTTGACCGCGCGCGAACTCGCCATGCTGGCCGATGCTCGATCAGACGCACTTCGCAAAACAGCCAAGACGTTGCGCTCGAAGGTCGAAGAAAATCCGGCGCTCGCCAAAGATCCCGCGCTGCAGACCGAACTGATGCGGCTCGCCGATGACTCTCGCACCAGTGGCGATGCGCTTTCGGCCATGGCTGTGGTGGAGGCGCCGCTCGGCGCCGATCTACTGTACGAGGTGTGGACCCGAACGCCCGTGCGCACGGACGCGACCGATCTCGCCCGCGCGCTCGTGTACAGCACGGATGTGCGCCCCAAGGCGTCGCCCGCGCTGTCCGTCGCGCTCGATCTGCGCGTCGCCGAGAGCTGCGAGCAATACAAAGCGATCTTGCCCAAAGCCCTCAAGGACGGCGATCGTCGTTCGGCACAGCTGCTCGCCAAACTGAATGCGAAGCGCGGCTGCGGGGCGACGAAACGCGAAGATTGTTACGCTTGCTTGCGCGAGCCTGGTGATGAGCTCAAGGCCACGATCAATGCGGTCAAGAGCCGGCGAGCGCCCAGCTTCACCGCGCCTTGACCACGAGTTCAATCCTGAGTGTGCGCACGGTGAAGCGCTATTTCGCGAAACATCGCGGAAATCCGCCGCGGTCGTACTAGTCTCGGTTCGCTCATGGTCTTCGCGGTGGTCGTGGACGTTTCCCCCGTCGAGCCGGCGGCAGCGACGCAGATTCTCGCCACCTGCAACGCGGCGCTCGGACCAAGCCAATGCGCATTGGCCGGAGCAACGCCCGACGCGGACGAGACGGCACATTGGTACGCGGTCGTGCGCTACGGTTCCGACGGTCAAGCCCGGCTCACCATCGAACTGCACGAGGGCAAGCGCGACGGCAACCGGGTTGCGAGCAGCGAACTCGAGTTCAAAGAGCGGGATTCGCAGAACGAGCGCTGGGCTTCCGCAGGCGTGGTGGTGGCGGCGTTGGTTTTGGCTCAACCCGCGGACCAGAAGTCCGTCGAAAAGCAGCCAGAGCCGCCGACGGCTGCCGCTGCCCCGCCCGCGGTGCCCGTTCGTCCCACGCCCACGGCGAGCCCACCGCGCTGGTTGCGATTGGACCTCGGTCTGACGGCAGGGTCAGAGCTGCGCAGCGCGCCACTTCGTGTCGGGCCACTGGCGCGCTTCGGGGTCGCTTTTTTCGACGTCCCCGTCTTCGCGTTCGCTAGCACTGCCTACACCGTCCGCAGCTCGGGAGGCACGGACTTGAACTGGTTGACCGGATCCTTGGGTGCGGGCGCCCGTGTAGGCTTCGCGGGTCAGCGTGCTGCTCTGGAGCTTCGAGGCGAAGCGGTGATCGAAACGCTGGGCATCCAGGCCACCGACGGGCAACGCACCGAGAGCGCGCGGCGTGCTCGCTTTGGTCCGCGCCTGGGTCTCGATCTGAGCGGCTATTGGGCTAAAAACTGGGCCATCGTCGTGGGCGCGGAGGCCGGGGTGCTGGGCCCCCGCGTCGTGCTCGATGTCGCCGGTCAAACTGAGGAACTGCCGCCTTTCGTTTGGGGAGTGCTTTCTGCGCTGCGTTACGACTTTCGCTGACTGCTGAGAGCCGCCTTTGGCGACCAAAAACTCAGCAGCAGAGCGCTAGCCCCCAATGATCCCCCGTGAGAACATGATTGACCCAATGTCCGAGCCCAAACGCCTGAGAGCGCTCGACGGGGGTAACGGCCAGCATCAGGGCAATGAGCCCTCGGACGAACAGATTGTGGCAGGGCTGATCGCGGGCGAGGAGTGGGCCGCCGAAGCACTTTACGACCGTTTGCAGCCAGTGGTCGACCGCGCCGTGCGCCGAATTCTGCAAAGCAACGCTGATCACGACGACCTCGTGCAGGTGGTGTTCGAGCGCGTCATCCGCACCCTCGTGGAGCGAAAATTTGCCGGTGCTTGCAGCCTTTCGACTTGGGCCACCGCGATCGCTTCGAATGTCGCAGTCGATGCCGTTCGCGCGCGCATCCGGGAACGCGCCGTCGTTTGGGAAGATCGCGCGCGCGGCGCCGAACACGCCGCCAGTGTCTCGTCCGGGAACTTGGAGCGGCAACTCGAAGCACGCGCCGAAATCGCCGAGCTGCACGCGATCTTGGGCACGATGGACGCCGCCCAGGCCGAGACGGTACTGCTACACGACGTGCACGGCCACGAGCTCACGGAAATCGCGCTGATCACTCGGGTGTCGGTGGCTGCGGCGCAATCACGGCTCGTGCGTGGGCGCAAAGAGCTACTGCGGCGTGCGCGCATTCGTCTGGGGAAATCGTCATGAGCGACGACGCGAGTGAGGTGCGCCGGCTGCTCGGGCCGCTTCGAGATCGACCGGTCAGCGTCGATCAAGAGCGACTTGCGGCACGCCGCGCGCGCGTGGTCTCGGCGCTCAAACGTGACGTACGCGCGCTGGCCGCGGCGCGCGTGACGCGCACGCGACGCCGCGTGGGCTACGCCGTGTTCTCGCTGGCGGCGGCTGCCGCGGTGCTGTTCGGCGTGAGCCGCTTCGGCCAGCAGACTCCGGCAGAACCCGCGTTGGCGATCACCTTCGTGGGCAGCGTCGGACAAACCATGGCGCGCTCGGGCGCTAGCCCGCGCGAGTTGCATGCCGGTGAAAGTTTGCTCGGCGATCCCGGCGAAATCGAAACCGTTGCGGGCGGCTCGGCGGAGCTCGTGACCAGCGCGGGCCTAGGGCTCAATTTGGGCGGCGCGACGCGCGTCTCGCTGTCCGGGCTGGTGGGTGCTCCCGCTGTCAATCAAGTCCAGCTCAGTCAGGGCCTTCTGACCTGCAGCGTGCCCCATTTGCACGAAGGGCAACGCTTCTCCGTACAAACGCCCGATGCGCGCGTCGTCGTACACGGCACCGTATTTTCGGTGCGTGTGGATTCGAAGCGAGATCACGGCGCGGAGACCTGCGTCGAGGTCACTGATGGCGTGGTCATCGTGCAGCACGCGGGCAGTGAGACCGCGCTCAATGCGGGCGACAGCTGGGGCTGTGACTCGCGCGCCGTCCCGACCGCGGCTGCGAGTGCAGCGCTCGAGCCCGCGCCCGCGCCCGAGAGCGGAGTCGGTGAACGTCATCCCGTGCCGCGTGGCAGCGCGCGAGCCACGGAACGGGGCACGCTCGGTGAAGAGAGCCGCCTGTTGCAGAACGCGCTCGCGGCCGAGCGGCTCGGTCAGCCCGAGCGTGCACAAGTTCTGCTCAATCAGCTGCTCGTGCGCTATCCGAACTCGCCCCTTTCGTCGGAAGCGCGGCGCGCGTCGGCGCGCATCGCGGGCGCTTCGCCTGGTCGGTGAGCCCCTTCGCATGGCGCGTGCTATCTCGTTCGCCCCGCTGCTCACGAGCGCCGTGCTGCTCGCGTGCGGCGAAACCCACGTAACTTTGCTGGAGCCGATCATTGGCCACGCGGATGCGTCCGTTCCGTCCGATGCCGGCGATGCCGCTCCGTTCGATGCAGGTAATGCGGCCCCGCTCGACGCGGCGGCGGGCGGCGAAGGCGGTAGTGATGGATCGACTCGGCCTCCTTTGTATGCAGCTCATCTGATTCACCGCTACAGTTTCGACGGCGAAGGCTCGCGCGTGGTGGATTCGGTGGGCTCGGCCGACGGCAGTCTGCAGGGCGGCGCCGTCTTGGATGGCGCTGGCCACGTCACGCTCGACGGTACGGATGACTACGTCAATCTGCCCAATGGCCTCGTGTCGGGCTTGACCGATGCCACGCTGATAGCGTGGATCGTTTGGAACGGCGGTCCCCCTTGGCAGCGAGTGCTCGACTTTGGCAGTACCGACGCGGGTGAGGATATGGTCGGCGACGCGACGAGTAGCCTGTTCTTGACGCCGCTGCGCCTGCCAGGGACGGGCCCCGCTACTTCCTTTCAGACGACCAGCAACGAGTTCGGATCGGTCGATAGCGATGTGCCGTTTCCCCAGACCAAGGTCGCCGCGATCGCAGTCGTGGTTGACGCAAGGAAGCAAGAGCTCCGCATGTACGCTGCGGGTGCGCCGCTCGGTACGGGCAAGGCTCAGCCGCTCGCGCTGTTGTCGGACCAGAACGACTGGCTCGGCCGTTCACAGTGGGTCCAAGACCGCTACCTGCGGGCGAGGTACGACGAGTTTCGCATTTACGACGCAGCGCTCAGTGATGCAGACCTAGCCGCTCTCGAAGCCGCCGGCCCTGACTCACTAGCGCGCTGATTGCCGCGGTACTCGCGATCTGATTCTTGCCTGGGCGGTGTCGGTTCGTTCGACCGAAACAGTCAAGCGCATGAACCCACCACACCGCCACGATCGTGCCAGGAGCTCTTTGTCGAAGCAGAGGGCAATTGGGGCACCCTTTTTGATCGCGAGCCTGCTTTCTCCGTTCGCCTGCAACGCTCCGAACAGTGATCAACCGTCCGCCAACTCCGACGCGGGCATGACGAGCGGGGGCGCCGGAGGAAGCGGCGCTGTAGCTACGAACGGCGGTGCATCCGCCGGCAGCAGTGGCGGCGTCAGTGCGGCTGGCTCGCCGAGCGCGGGAGGAGCTGTAGGTACAGCGGGCGCGCCCGCGGGTGCCGGCGGGAGCGCGGCGGGTTCAGGCTCGGGCGGCAGCCCCGTCGCGGCTGGCAATTCAGGGAATGGCGCGGGCGGCAGCGCGAGCAAATCGGGCACCTCGGGCGCAGGCGGCGGGGCAGGGGTGAGTGGCAGCCCAGCTTCTGCAGGTAGTGCCGGGCAAGGGGCGTGCACGCTGCCTGTCGTCGGCTCGAAGGGCAAGAACCCACTCTTCAGCGATCAGTACTCGGCGGATCCGGCGCCGTTCGTCGATGGCTGCACGTTCTACATCAATTGCGGCCACGACGAAGGCAACACCGGCTTCGTGATGAAAGAGTGGTTTTTGCTGTCATCGAGCGACATGGTCACCTGGACCAAGAAGATCGCGCTCACGCTCAAAGATTTCAAGTGGGCAGACGCCAATGCTTGGGCCGGGCAAATGGTCAAAAAGGGCAGCAAGTATTATTGGTACGTGCCCGTGAACGAAGCGGGCAGCGGCATGGCGATCGGGGTCGCGGTAGCCGATAGCCCGAGCGGTCCGTTCAAAGACGCACTGGGCAAAGCCTTGGTCGACGACGCCTTCGAGCTATCGAACATGGGCTTCAAAACCCCGCCCGACACGCCGTTCACGATCGATCCGAGTGTGTTCGTCGATGGCGATGGTCAGGCTTATCTGCACTACGGCAGCTTCGGTCGCATGGTGGGCGTCAAGTTGAACGCCGACATGATCAGCATCAGCGACAAGATGAAAGAGATCACGCCCCAGGGCTTCTTCGAAGCTGCGTTTCTGACCAAGCGCGAGGGCGTCTACTACGAGATCTACGCGGCTGGGCAAAACCCAGCGACGATCGATTACTCGACTTCGAGCAGCCCGCTCGGTCCGTGGAAGTACGGCGGGCGAATCCTGGATGCGTTGCCCAATGTCTCCGGTCAAGACGCGGCGACGAGCCATCCGGGCGTCGCCGAGTTCGGAGGTCAATGGTACCTCGTCTACCACTCGAGCAACGGGCCCAACGGCGGTGGAACCTACAAGCGCGAAGTGGCGATCGACAAGCTCTCCTTCAATGCAGACGGCTCGATCCAAAAGCTGAAACCGAGCGCCGGGCTATCATTTTGAGCGGCTGATTTGGCTGCCTGGTCGCGCGCGGCAGGGGCGACTAGTTGGCATGATTCGCCCGCTCTGCCCGCTGTTTTCCCTACTCGTCATCGCCTCCGCCAGCGCCCCGAATTTGGCTTGTTCGAGCGCGACTTCGGACGGTCCCGCGAGTTCCGCCGGAGTGCCCGGTGCAGCGGGCAAAGTCGGCGTAGCGGGCGGGACGAACACTGCCGGCGCGGTGAACGCCGGTGGAGCTCCCGGCGCGGCGGGCTCCGACGCTGGCAATGTCGCCGGTGTCGGGAATGGTACGGCAGGCTCAGGCAGCGGCAGCGGGGGCAATGGCAGCACTGGCGGCGGCAGCGCGGCCGGCGGACAAACCGGGACCGCGGGCGCAACGGGATCAGCGGGGTCGGCGGGCTCGGGTGGCGGCACGTGCGACGCGGGCACCACCACCACGACCTGGGCCAGCAACTGCGCGACGACAGCCGTCGCGTGCACTGCGGGCACTTGGACTGCGGGGGGACCCGATCCCGATCACGCAGCCTTCAAGCTGATCGCGGAGTCCGCGCACTTTGCCGTGTATTCGGACGAAAACATTTCCACGACGACGGCGCAGAGCGCCACGGAATATCTGGAAACTACGGTCTGGCCGACGTTCTTCGGCTCACCGTTGTACATGCGCGAGCCACTCTGTAACTCCGCGACCAAGACCAAAGTCAGCATTCACGTGCACTCGGACTACGGGCTCACCGGTGGCTCATGGGGAACGGGCCGAATGGGGATGTGGATAGGCCCGGGTGCGCTCGCCGATCATTGGGGATTGGCGCACGAATTCACGCACGGCGTGCAATCCGTACAAGGGGGCATGAGCTGCAACCAATCCAATACCTGCGGCTGGATCTACGAGAGCCACGCGAACTGGCAAGCGCAGCAAGTCCCCGAGTATCACACCAAAGACGTGCACTGCTCGGAGATGCTGGCGAATGCGCCGCACCTGTACTTGGGCTCCACGCGCGACCGCTACTGCAACTGGCAGTTCATGGAGTTCCTGAAGGACAAATATTGCCCCGCCGCCGTCAACGCGATCTGGACCGGCACGCCGAGCAAGGATCCGTTCACGGCGATCATGAACGCGCGTGGCTGGAACATCGGCCAGCTCAATGATTTCTTCGGCGAGTGGGCGATGCACAACGTGACTTGGGACTACCAAGATCCGGCTCCGCAAAGCGCGACGGCCAACAATCAGAGCGCGCTCTATCGCTCCAAATACGGCGGTGTGACGGACACCTCGAAGACCGAGCGTCGTCTGCGCACGACCAAGCTCGAGCCGCTCGATACCAGCTATGCGACCAATCGCCGCTTCGTGTCGCCGTTCTATTGGGCCCCGCAACGTTGGGGCTACAACGTAATTCGGCTTTATCCCGAGGCAGGCGCCACGACCGTGAACGTTACCTTTCGCGGGCTCAGCCAAAGCGGGGCGAATGCAGACTTTCGCTGGGGCCTGGTGGCGACGGACGCGGCCATCGCCAAGCCGCGCTACAGCAAGCTCCAGAGTGGGACCGATGGCGCCCTTCCCTTCTGCGTGCAGCCGGGTGAACCGCTGTTCTTGATCGTGATGGCCACTCCTTCGGTCCAGCAAACGATCGTCTGGGATCAAGCCTACTCGAGCATCTATCGCTACCCGTACATGGTGCAGCTCGGCAATGCGTGGCCCGAGGGCTTTCAGGGCGGCAAGCAGGATGCGTGTCCCAGTGGCCTCACGCGCCACGAAAACGGTGGTGGCTGCGCGCCGGACGCGACTCCCGCGACGGTCTACGTCGGGCCGTACGCGAGCATCCTTGGCGGTACCGTGAGCGGCAGTGCGCGCATCGAAGATCACGCCACGGTGGTGAAGGGCACGGTCAGCGGCGGTACGGTCGGCGCACTTTCGTTGATTGGCAGCAACAGCGCCAACGCGTTCACGGTTGCCGGCACGGCCAAGGTCCAAACTACCTTTTACCCGGTCGGATTCTTCGAATCGGGCCAAGGCCTGTCTGGTACCGCATCACTCTTGGGCGACGTCGAATACCGTGGCCAAGGCACGAATCGCTCGAGCGGGTCGTACTCGGGCTTCGTCGATGACACCACCGCGAGCTCCACCATGAACGACATCACCACGCCGCCTCCCTATGTGTGGCGGCCGTGATCCTGTGCACTTTCGAACGCGAGTCCGGACGTTCGACCATTTCTGCTGGGCGCCAAATCCTTTGCCCGCGCTGGCATGTGGCGAATCACGCCAACCAACCCCGTTTGACATGCCCAAAGGTTGCCGACTATTAACGTGCTTTTACAGCTGCGCGGGCGCACGAATCGGCTCTGACACGCGAATTTGCGCGCACGAACGTAGTCATTGTCTCTGTTCGACTCGCACGCGTTGTGTGGCATCCAGCGCGAAAAGTCATCGCAAAATCAGTCGCCGAGCGCACGCGGGGTCGATGCGCCCCAACCTGCCACGCTCGTAAGGGCTTCGACTATCGAGCGATCGCGCGCGCAGTGAACACTGCGATGCATGCGGGTTCTTGGCGCTTTGACTATTAGGAACACGTATTGCCAATCGTGTGCCCTCATGAGAGAGTGCCCGCGTTCAGTGCGCGGTTGCGTTAACGAAAACACACGCTGAAGGTGCACAAAAGCCATAATTTTGGCTGCGAGCATCAGGGACTAGTAGAGAGCTGGCTGGAACTGGAGAGGTCGCTGCGCGAGCTTCGCGAAGCGAACGAGGCGGACGACTGTGCGCCTGCGGAGTTCAACGGGCTTATTTTTTCTGCGCGCGGCAGCGCGCGCAAAGCAAGGTGGATTCGATCATGGGACGTAAAATTCAGGTTTGTGCGTTGAGTTTGATCGCTGCGTTCGGCTACTCGGCATCGGCGTTTGCGCAGGTTCCGGCTGACGCTCCGAACACGACGGCGCCCGCTGCGCCAACGGTGCCCCCTGAGACAAAGACCGAGCCAGACGTGACGGGCGGTCCGACCGCGCCGGCCGCTCCGCCAATTGCTCACGAGCCCGACCCGGTACCGGTTGCTCCACCGCCGGATGCGCCCCCGCCCACCGCGTTCGAGTCCCTCAAGATCGAATCCAAGAATGGCAGCGCGAGCCTGAAGATCGGCCTGCTTTTGCAGCCCCAATTCGAAACCATTGGCAGCGACAGCGCCGCCAACGAGGGCAACTCGAACAACCTGTTCCTGCGGCGCACGCGCTTGCTCATCGGCGGCACGTTGTTCAAGAACTTCGAATACTTCTTCGAGACCGACTCGCCCAACTTGTTCAAGGCTGACGCCACGGGCGCCAAAAACGGTTTCGGGATGGGCGTGCAGGACGCGTTCATGACCTGGAAGGCCTACGAAGACTTCGTCAAGTTCGACGTCGGCTACATGCTGACGCCCGGCGCGCACAACGCGCTTCAGGGCGCGGGCACCCTATTGGGCTTGGACTACTTCTCGAACTCGTTCAACCATTCGGCTTCCTTCAACAACCTCGGTGGGAATCCAGCAGGTCGTGACGCGGGTCTCGAGGTCCGTGGTTTGCTGCTCGACAACCATATCGAATACCGCGCCGGTCTTTTTCAAGGTCTGCGTAAGCCGGCCGCCGCCGCCGTACCGCCCGACACCACTGGCGACGTCCAATCGCAGAACATGTTCCGCTTTGCGGGCCGCCTGCAGATCAACCTCTTGGACGCGGAAACCGGCTTCTTCTACGCCGGTACCTACCTCGGCAAGAAGAAGGTAGCGTCCGTCGGCGCCGCCCTCGACGTGCAGAGCGATTACGTGCACTGGGCGGTCGATGGCTTCCTCGACATGCCCGTTGGCCCCGGCGGGTTGACCGCTCAGGTCAACTTCAGCAAGTGGAACGGTGGCGGCTTCACCAATCCCGCGCTGGCCAACCAGACGGCGCTCATGGCCGAAGCCGGCTACATTTTCCCGTATCCGATCGGCCCGATCTTCAAGTTCGAGCAGCAGAACTTCGCCAATTCCGATCAGGCGAATACGCGCATCGGCGGCGGTGTCGGCTGGTTCCCGTACGGTCACAACATCAACCTGAAGGCGTTCTTCACCACCATCAACGCCAAGCCGGCGGTGGGTGATTCGCACACGTACCAGCAGGCCCAGCTGCAGGGGCAGCTCTACTTCTACTGAGCTGCTGAACTTCGGAAGAGACGACCGCCCTTTGCTGGTGGTTCTGACCTTGGCGAGCGATCGCCAAGGTCACCGTGCCCCAGCAAAGGCGATTCCAACTGGCTCTGAGCCTCCAAGCGGCCAGTGCCGAGTAAGCGTGAAAAGCGATCTCCTTGCGGCTGTGGCAGCAAGGGCTCGTGCGTATCGACTGCACTCGTCCGGCGCACGAACTGCGTGTTGCCGATCGATGACGCGCTTCGCCCGATGGCACTGGCGTCGCCCCAGATCCGCTGGAAAATTGGCTCTAGGATGTTTCGGAGATTGGCGCTCTGTTCCCACTGCGGAACCGGGCAACGCGCAAACCTGCGCGACGTTGAAACTGCATCAATGCCCCAAAATGCGCAGTGCGGTTTTTCATGCTGGTAGTAGCGAGTCGCAAAATCAGGTATTGCGGTGCTTGCTTGGTGCGTTTGGGTTTCGCGGCTTCAGCGATCTCGCATCCACGGAAATCGTGGGCTGCCAGATGGGCGCTCGATCTGCGAATTGAATTTTAGGGCAACGAAGGAGTAGTTCAGATGGCGAATACAGAGGCAGCGCGCCCCATGAGCGGCGACGAGAAGCGAGTGATCTTCGCTTCTTCTCTCGGCACGATCTTCGAATGGTATGATTTCTACCTGTTCGGCGTGCTGACTGCGATCATCGGCGCACAGTTCTTTGCTCCGCTCGACGAGGCTACGCGCAACATCTTCACGCTGCTGGCATTCGCAGCGGGGTTTGCCGTGCGCCCGTTCGGCGCGCTCGTCTTCGGTCGGCTCGGTGATCTCGTGGGGCGTAAATACACGTTCCTCGTCACCATCTTGATCATGGGCTTCTCCACCTTCGCGCTGGCCTTTTTGCCCGGTTACAAGACCATCGGCATTGCCGCGCCAATCATCCTGATCGCGCTGCGACTCTTGCAGGGTCTGGCGCTCGGTGGTGAATACGGCGGTGCGGCCACCTATGTGGCAGAGCACGCGCCCCCTGGCCGCCGCGGCTACTACACGAGCTGGATTCAAACCACCGCCACGGTCGGCTTGATGTTGGCGCTGATGGTCATCCTCGCGGTGCGCTTCGCAGCCGGCGGCGGTGCTTTCACTCCCGAGGGTGAGAAGTCATTTGCAGACGAGTGGGGTGGCTGGCGCATCCCGTTTGCTTGCTCGGCCCTGCTCTTGGGTGTCTCCGTGTGGATTCGCGTGAAGCTCTCCGAGTCTCCCGCGTTCCTGAAGATCAAGGCCGAAGGCAAGACATCCAAGGCGCCGCTGAAGGAGTCCTTCGGTGAGTGGAAGAACCTGCGCATCGTACTCTTGGCGTTGTTCGGTCTGACCGCGGGCCAGGCCGTGGTTTGGTACACCGGCCAATTCTACGCCCTGTACTTCTTGCAGACCTTCCTCAAGGTAGATGGCCCGACGGCGAACGTGTTGATCGCCGTGTCCTTGCTGCTCGGCACGCCCTTCTTCGTGATCTGCGGCGCGCTCTCGGACCGTATCGGCCGCAAGCCCGTGATCATGGCCGGCTGCCTGATCGCCTCGCTCACCTTTTTCCCGATCTTCCACGCGATCACTTCGTTTGCGAATCCGAAGCTGCAAGCGGCGATCGAGAAAGCGCCGGTCACGGTCGTCGCGGCACCCGAAGATTGCAACTTGGTGCTGAACCTTACCGGCACGGCGAAGTTCACCACGCCGTGCGATACGTCGCGCACCTGGCTGGCCAATGCCGGCGTCAACTACGACAAGGTGGACGGCCCGGTCGGAACCCCGGCGACCGTCAAGATCGGCGACAAAGCGGTCGTCGGCTACGACGGCAAAGCAGCCACCGTGAAGGAAGACAAGGCACGCTTCGAAAAGGAAGTGCGCGCCGCACTCACCGCCGCCGGCTACCCCGCCAAGGCCGATAAAATCGAGGCCTTCTCCGGAAACTGGATCGTGCTCGTGCTGCTGCTCACGATCCTGGTCATCTACGTGACCATGGTCTACGGCCCGATCGCAGCGATGCTCGTGGAGATGTTCCCCACGCGCATTCGCTACACCTCGATGAGCCTGCCCTACCACATCGGCAACGGCTGGTTCGGCGGCTTCTTACCGGCGATCTCGTTCTCGATCGTTGCCGCCCAGGGCAATATCTACAGCGGTCTCTGGTACCCGATCGTGATTGCCACGCTCACCTTCGTGATCGGCATGCTGTTCGTGAAAGAGACCAAAGACAGCCCCGTTTACGACAACGATTGAGCTCCAATCGTGTCCCGGCCGCCGACGAAACCGTTCGAGTCGGCGGCCCTGCACGATAGCCGTAGCCTGCTTTTGCTGGCGGTTCTGACCTTGGCGAGTTGCCGAAGGTCCACCGTGCCCCAGCAAAAGCAGCCCCCGCCGCTGGCCCGCTCGTCTGCCGCGGCGTTGTCCAGCTCGTCGCCGAGGGGCGCGCAACCAATGATCAGCGAGCCAACCGTGGCGGCCGCCGCAAGCGTCGCGCCCGCTGTTCTGCCTCCCACGCCGAGCTGCACGCCCCAGTCCGCGCAAGCATTTCTGATTGACGCACACCTGCACAATCAGGCGCTCACGAGTGGGGCGGCGCATGCACAGTGGTGGGCTCAGCTGCAGCGCTCGATTCGCTATCGCACCGAGCAGTACGGCTACTACCCGGGCTTCGGCTTGCGCGCGTGGAACCCGCGCCCGCTGGCCAACCAGATGCGCGTGGCGAAGTTCGCGGGCCTGTCTGTCGTGCTGCACGAACGTGTAGTCCCCGCGCTTCAGTGCGTCGAGCAGGCCATCGAGCGTGATTGCCGCGCGGCACCCTATCGACCGCACTCGATTGCCGGTACGCGCCAGACGAACACCTACTTTGGCGGGGATGTCTCCAATCACGTCTACGGCATCGCCCTCGACATCGATCCGAACGACAACCCATGCTGCAACTGCGTCGAGCCCTGGCGCAGCAACCCGCGTTGCCGCGGCAAGAAGTCGGAATTTCAGCGCATGGCCATGCCGGAGTGCTGGGTCAGCGCGTTCGAGCGCTATGGCTTCTATTGGCTCGGCCACGACCAGCTCAGAGACACGATGCACTTCGAATTCCTCGCCGATCCGAGCAAAGTCGCCACGGTCGCTGCGCCGCTCTGAAAAACGCACCGCGTGGCGCGCAGGTGCTTTCTGCTAAAGCAGGGCATGACTGCAAAACGCAAGGCCTCGAAGCAGGACGCAAAGTCGGGCTTCGAGCGCGTGCTCGAGAGCGCAGCTCGCAAAGTGACCGATTGGACGGGCAGCACGAGCGCGTTTGCGCTCTCGGTGTCCATCGTGCTGACTTGGGTGCTGACCGGTCCGCTGTTTCACTACTCGGACACTTGGCAGCTGGTGATCAACACCGGCACCACCATCGTCACCTTCTTGATGGTGTTCTTGATCCAGCGCTCGCAAAATAAGGATTCACTCGCCCTCCACCTCAAGCTGAACGAGCTGGTGGCCGCGATGAAGGGCGCCAGCAACCGCTTGATCGACGTAGAAGCCTTGAGCGAGCGCGAGCTCCGTGCTCTTCACACCCACTACGAAGCGCTGGCCCGCATGGCCAAGCGCGACATCGATCTGCTGTGCTCGCACTCGGTCGAGGAAGCCGAGCACCGCCACCACCGCAAAGCAGTGGCGGAAAAGCAAGAACAGCGGGTAGACGCGGTGAGCGCAAAAAAGTCGTGAGCGATTTTTGGGGGGCCGATACGCCCCAGCCGCGCGCCGGAGCCTCACCCGATGGCGGCTCGCGTGCTACGGCGAGCTGAACCCTTGCTTGAACAGCCCCGCTTTCAAATCCTTCTCCAACGCGACCGGATCGTGCGCCACGACGATGTGAATGTCTTTCGGTAGCGCGGCGAGCGCTTGAAGTTGAGCCGCGACGGCGGGACGGTCCTCCTTCATCAAGAGCGTGGCGAGTCCTGGTCGACCGATTTGGCGGGTGATGTTGTCGTACGTCCAGGCGATGTCCCCGACGAACAAATAGCGCGTGCCGTTGGCCAACTCCACGTACACGAGCTGGCTGCCCACGCTGTGGCCGGGCGCCTTCTGCAGGACCACGCCCGGCGCCAGCGTGTACAGCCCATCGTAATCGAGTGGCTTCAGGCTCTCGAGCGCGCCCGCCGGGAATTCACCGCGCTCGAGCTTGGGGCCATTGAGTTGCTCCCGCGTCATGCGCACCTTGCCGGCGATCGCCGGAAAATCTGCGGCGCTGGCCACTCCGCCCACGTGGTCGCTGTGTTCGTGCGAAAAAACGATCGCGTCTGCCTGCTTCATCGCGGCTTCCACGCGCGCGAACGCCGCAGCATCCGCTTTGCTGCCCGGGAGCGCCTTGGCCGCTTCCGGGCTCATCGCGGTATCGATGATCAGCGAGTGATCCGGCCAAACCACGCGGTGCGCTAGCAGCACCATCGGGTGCATGGACCAACCGTCGCCCGCGACGCCAAATGTCCGTGGAAAAGCGAATTCGGCCACCTTCTCGACTTCGATTCGCTCCGGCAATGGGCCTGTAGCAATCGCCGCGCGGTGCAAAGCGTCCGCATCGATCACGAATTTTTCGCCCGGCGCGGCCGCGGTATCGAACAGCAGGTGCTTGCCAACCAGAAGCAGGATCACGATCCCAAGGCAAATCCATTGCCATCGCTTGAGCCGCATTCCGTTGCCTCTAGCACCTCTTCGTGCCGCCGCGCGCGGCCGCCAGATTTCGCGGTCCAAATGGCATTCCGTTTACGAAGTGTTATCTCGCTCGCGGAAGGGGCTGTGGCGTCCACGAAGTGCGCGGCGCGGCAGGCGGCAGGGCCGCCCGCGGGGTTGGGTGACGAGTGCCTCTCTGCGCCCTTGAAACCTCGACGAAAGTACGGAAGGACTTGGGGCGATGCAGGATAGGCGCTGCTTTGGCTACGGCTCTGACTTAATCCTCGCAACTCTGTGCCAACTTGATCAGCATCCACCATGCGAACAATCATGGTCGTGATCCAGCTCCATCCCCCCTATCGGCCATCCGCCTCTCCCGTTGCCTCTTTCGGGCACGGGCACGGGCACGTTTGCGGGGGCTCCGCAATTCAGGAACAGACCCTAGTCGAGGGCGATTGGCGGGAGTGCCAGCGTTTGACGGATACGCGTGAGGAGGTCACTGGCGGCGAACGGCTTGCTCAAGTGGGGCAGGCTCAGCTCGTTGAGCTTCCCGCGCGCGTAACCGGTCATGAACAGCACCTTCAGTTCGGGGACGAGCTGACGCGCTTCGCGGGCCAGTTGCACTCCGTCGGATTTGCCCAGCACGACGTCCGTGAGCAGCAGATCGACGGTCGTCGTGCGCAGCAATTCGAGCGCTTCCGCAGGTGTGCCGGCGGGCTGAACGGTGCAGCCAGCGTTCTGCAAAATCCGCTGCAACGTGCGCCGCACGGGTTCGTCGTCGTCCACGACCAGGATCGTTTCTCCGCGCAGCGCGGCCAGGGCGGCAGGCGGAGACAAGGTCGCTGGCGGCGGGGCCGCCGAGTCTCGTGGTAAGTAGACCTTGAACGTCGTGCCCAGGCCGAGCTCGCTATACACGTGCACGTAGCCGTGGTGCTGACGGACGATGCCTTCCACGACCGAGAGCCCCAGGCCCGTGCCGCGATCGGCGCCCTTGGTCGTGAAAAAGGGCTCGAAGATCCGCGCTTGGATTTCTTGCGACATGCCCTCGCCGTCGTCCGAGACCGAGATCACCAGATAGTTACCGGGCGCGAGCTCGGGCATGGCCACGTACTCACCGTCCGCCGCGAGCAGGCGCGCTTCGATCGCGATGCGACCGTGGTTCGAAAGCGCGTCGCGCGCATTGAGCGCCAAGTTCAGAAAGACCCGTTCGAGCTGGGCTTTGTCGCCCACGATTGCACCGAGATCCGGGCTCACTTCGAGCTGTAGCGTTACGTTGCTGGTGAGCCGCGGTCGAATCATTTCGGCTATCGACTGCAGCAGCTGGGCCGGGTCGATGCGCTGCATTTCGAGCACCTGGCCGCGCGAATAAGCCAGTAATTGGCGGGTGAATTGGCTGGCGCGGAGCGCCGCGTCTTGTGCCTCGGTCAACAGCGGCTTGATCGGATGCTCGCCCAGCTCTTGCTCTGCGAACTCCAGATTGCACAGGATCGTGAACAATACGTTGTTCACGTCGTGCGCGACTTCCCCTGCCATGCGTCCCAACGCAGACATGCGTTCGCTGGTTGCCGTCACTTCTTCCAATTTGCGATGCGCTTCTTCCGCGCGCATGCGGCCGATCACCACCGCGACCAACGACGCGATCTGCACGATGAACTCGAACTCTTCGTCGGTTGGCAGCAGCACGCCTTGATCGGCATAGGTGGGGACCACCAACGGCCCGATCTGATGATCGCCGTCGAACATCGGCACGCCGATGCACGTGCGGTTGCCGAAGAACTCGACCTGAGCCTGATCGGCGTCGGGATCGAGCCGCAAATCCGGGACCACGAATGGTTCCGTGGCGTTGCTGATACGTTGCAGCAGCGCGTCCTGGCTCATGTCGATCGTTGCCATGCGCTGCCGTACCAGCTGCATATCGGGCAGCACCCAGCCCACGACCTCGAAGGTTTTCCGGTCTGGGTGGAGCAAGTGCAGGTAAGTGCGGTTGTAGCGGGTAGCTTCCGTCAGCGCAGTGCGCACGCGATCCACCAGGTCCTCGAGCGTGCGCACGCCGTGCAGGGCGCGGGACAGCTTCAGTAGGGTGGTCGCGGACATCGAACCGTCCAACGTAGCAAACAATGCGTCTCGCCGCGACTGGGGGCCATCGGATCTTGCCTCTCTGGTGGTCCGCGGTTACGCCGCTGGGAGCTCTCACGCGCCTCTCTCGCCTCTCGCCCCTCTCGTCTCGGAAGCACCAATGCGCATCGTAGCCGTTGCTGACACGCACACATTCCAAGACGATCTCGGAGCGATTCCAGATGGGGACGTATTCGTTCACGCTGGCGATTTGCTGCGCCGCGGCACGCTCGCCGAACTCGCGCTGGTTTCGGCCTGGATCCGGGCCTTGCCGCATCGACACAAGCTGGTGATCGCCGGCAATCACGATTGGTGCTTCATGGACGATCGCGAAGCCAGCGTGGCAATGTTGGGCGAGGGGGTGACGTATCTGGAAGACCAAGCAGCGCTGGTCCTCGGTTTGCGCTTTTGGGGTAGCCCGTGGCAACCGGAATACAATGATTGGGCTTTCAACCTCCCGCGTGGGCCGGCGCTGGCAGAAAAATGGGCGCTCATTCCGAACGAAACGGACGTGCTGATCACTCATGGTCCACCCCGCGGCTATGGGGATCGTTCGCCGATCGGTCGGCGCATCGGTTGCGAAGAGCTGCTGCCGGCCGTGCATCGGGTCACGCCCGCGCTCCATTTGTTCGGTCACATCCACCAAGACGGCGGCTTCTGGCGCGCCGGTGGGATCTCGTTCTCGAACGTCACTACTTGGGAATGTGAACGCTTACCGACCGTGATCGACATCGATCCAGTGACGCACATCGTCGTCCCGGTGAGCGTCCCTGCCGCGCGCCGGATTGGCTGAGCCCCGTCGCGTTGCGGCTTCGAACCGGCCGGCGCTCGTGTCGTTCATTTCCCACATGTTGTGAGACACTGTGGGTGGGAGAATGCCCCTGCCGTCAAGTCCGGCAAGAGCGCCACAAAATCGGCCAAAATTTCCGGGTTTGCGGGCCGTTCTCGCGACTCGTTACGACACGTCCGATGGCGTGTGGTAACCATGTAGAGGGTGGATGCTCGCGGCCACCACCGTATGACGGAGAAAGAGAAGACGTCGGTTTGATCATCGTCTGTAATTCTTGCTCGGCGCAGTATTCGGTATCCGACGCGAAGGTGCGCGGCAAGTTGGTTCGCATTACCTGCAAGCACTGCTCAACGGCGATCGTCGTCGATGGCAGACAAATGCTGGAGGGCGAGGTCCCTTCCCAGAAGTCGCTGTCCAGCTATGCGTTGCCACGGCGCGATGAGTCCGTCGTGGCGGCCATGCCGCAGTCACTGCGAGCTCCGGTTCATGCGCCCGCTTCGTCCCCTGGGCACGCACCCGTGTCGGCTCCCGTGCAGTCCGCCATGCAAGCCGCCATGTCCGCCGCCTTGCGCGAAGAAGATCAGACCATGATCGCGCGCTCGAGGTTCGGCGACGACATGTCGGTTCACGACGAGCGAACCGTGATCGGCCAGATCCCGAAGGAGGCGCTCGAATTCGAGCGCATGTTCGCGCAGCGCACCCAGCCTCCGCCCCCAGATGAGCCGAGCAAGCCAGCCGCCGCAGCGGCTCCGGCCGCAGTCGTTCCAAGCGCGCCTGCCGTGCCGAAGCTCGACGCGGAAGCGTCGAACTCCGAACGCCCCGAGTCCGATCTCAAAGCCCAAGCCGAGGCCGAGGAAAAATCCGAGGCGCGGACGGAAGAGGAAGAAGACGAAACGGAGAACATCCCGCAGCAAGGGTTCTCGCGCTCGGAGCCGCCGACCGTCGGCAACAAGCCGAGCAGTGACTCGCGCGGGCTCGTTTCTCTCGCCGAAGCCACTCACCCCAGCGTTGCGCGCTCGGCGAGCGCACGCCGGCTGCGCGTCACCTTGATCACCATGTTGGTGCTCGGCGTGTTGGTGCTCTTGTTCGTGATGCAAAAACCGCACTGACGCGGGTGGCATGGCGCTGTACGGAGCGATCGAAGCCGGCGGCACCAAGTTCGTGTGCGCGGTCGGCACGGGTCCGGCAGATCTGACAGCTCAGGCGCGCTTTCCGACCACGAGCCCGCAAGAAACCCTCGCTCACTGTCTCGAGTTCTTTCGTGCACAACCGAAGCTCGATGCCTTGGGCGTGGGCTGCTTTGGTCCGCTCGAGCTCAATCGCGACGCAGCGCAGTACGGTCACGTCACGACCACACCCAAGCCCAGTTGGTCCAACGCGGACATCGTGGGGCCGTTGCGCCGAGCGCTCTCGCTGCCGGTCGGTTTCGACACGGACGTCAACGCCGCGGTGCTCGGCGAAGCGCGTTGGGGCGCCGCGCAAAACCTGGACACGGCAATCTACATTACGATCGGCACCGGCATCGGCGGCGGCGCGCTACTGGGTGGTCAGCTGGCGCACGGTTTAGTGCACCCGGAGATGGGGCACCTACTCGTCCCGCGCGAGCCAGATGATCTGGCCTTCGCCGGCTCCTGCCCCTTTCACGGCGCCCGCTGTTGGGAAGGCCTCGCTTCCGGCCCCGCGCTCGAGCGCCGCTGGGGCAAGCCAGCCGAAACGCTGCCCGCCGACCACCCCGCGTGGGACCTCGAAGCGCGCTACATCGCCTCTGCGCTGACCAGCCTGGTGCTCGTGCTCTCGCCCGAGCGCGTGATCCTGGGCGGCGGTGTGATGCAAATGAACGCGCTCTTTCCCCTCATCCGCACATACCTTGCGCGCTCACTCGCTGGTTATGTCCAAGCCGAGGCGCTGAACCAAGGCATCGATCAATACGTGGTTGCTCCGTTCCTCGGCACACGCTCCGGCATTGCCGGTGCGATCGCCCTCGCCGAACGTGCCGCGCTTGTCGGCGCTTGATGGGTGTCACTGGCTGACCTCACCCGCGGCGCGGATTTGCTCGGGGATATGGGCGGCTTCGACGATGTCGGCGAGGATGGCGTGCGCGGCGTCGTTCAGGTGGGTGCCATCGCCAGAGTTGTAGATGGGTCGGATGCGGCCATTGGGCATGGCGAATGGCGTCCAGAAGTCGAGCGTGCGGGGCGCGAACGTTCTGGCGATCGCGTCTCGCGCTTGCATCAGCTGCAGGGCTTGGGCCGGATCTTTGAAATTTCTCGGTTGCGTGGTGCTGATCCAGAGCGGCACGTGGGCGCTCTGGGCTAAGCTCGCGATCCGCTCGTAGTTCGCGAGCTGCTCGGCGAGCGGGTAGTTGCTCGCTTGGTCGTTGCTCGGCAGATTGACGATGAGGGCGCTGGGCTTCAACGCGAGCGCGGCGGTAATGTTCTTGTCTGAGACGGGCGCGGGGCGGTTTGGCGGCGGCAGGTAGCCGGTGGGCTGAACCTCGAAGGTCGTGTAGCCGCCGACCGCCAGGTTCACGAGTGCGACGTTCGGGAATCTTTGGACTAAGTGCGCCCTGTACCGGGATACCCAGGCGTTGTTCGGATCTTTGGGTCCGGTGCCGGCGGAGGTAGATGAACCGAGCACTACGATTACGCCGCGCGCGGAATGGTCGGCTCGAGGCGTGGTGCGACTCGAAACAGCGGCGTTGGTCGCTGCGTCCGTACGGTCGACTCGACTCGAGTTCGATGACGTTTCGGTGCAGGCAAGCACCGAACACACGAGTGCGACTGTGCAGCTGTATGCCTCGAGCTTCACGATCGGATCTCTCGTCTGCAACATCGGCTTTGAACCAGGTCCATCGTTTTTGCGGCCGAGCGGAATGAAATCTGGTTTCGCCTTAGCATCACCAGTGATTCGTTTCCGAGACCAACTGGACGTGGTAGGCCTGAAGCGCTCTATATTGGGGCTTTTGGGGGCTATCGCCATGCTCGAGCCGAAGCACTGTTCAGCGGAGAGAGTCCTTCAATTGCTGCGCCGCTCGTTGCTGATCGCGTCTGGGCTGTGCGCGGTCTCGCTGGCCGCCTGCGGTGCCCGCTCGTCGGTCGATCTGCTGGAGGGCATTCCCGTCGGAGGCGCAGGGGCCAATGCGAATCCACCGGATGCCGCGATGCCCTCGGGGGGCGGCGGTTCGCCCGCGGTCGCCGGCGCGCCCGCGGTGGCCGGTTCGCCTGCGGTCGCCGGTGCCCCGACCATGCCGCCCGTCGTGTGCGAGGCGGTGACCGTCTCGATCGACGAGCTGCGTCCGGCGCTCACGCTGGTAGTCGATCAATCGCTCAGTATGAGCTTTCGCTACCCGGACAACGAGAGCCCGGCCACGCGCTGGTCGCTGGTCGGGGATGCGCTGTTCGACCCGACGTTTGGCGTCGTCAAACAGTTCGAGGCGAGCGTGCGTTTCGGCATCGCGTTCTTCACCAGTCGCGGCAGCATGTGCCCGATCTTGAACGAGGTCCCGGCGCAGGTGCGCAGCTACGACGCGTTGAATTCGCTCTATCGCGGCCTGGCACCCTACGGCGACACGCCCACCGGGGATGCGCTGCAGCGAGTCGTCAGCGAGCTGCAACAGACTCCGAGCCAGGGTCCGCGGTCCATTCTCTTGGTCACGGATGGCAATCCGGACACCTGTGCCCAACCGAATCCGGATCAAGGACAACCGCAGGCCGTCGCCGCTGCGCAGCGCGCCTTCGCGGCCGGCATCGATCTGTACGTGCTCGGAATTTCCAACGGCATCGCCGGTGAGAATCTGCAGCAGCTCGCCAACGCCGGCAAGGGTCGGCCGATCGACCTCGTGTGGGGTGTCGACGCCGAGGCCGCTGAACCCTTCCAAGCGAGTGGCAACGTGCTCGGCCTAGCCGAGCAGCTCGCCGACATTTTGAATCGCATCCCGCTGTGCGAAGTGAGTTTGCACCGCGATGTGGCATGGAGCGAAGCCAGCCGAGCCCGCGTGCTCTTGGATGGGCAGCCGCTCAACTACAGCCTGTCCGATGGCTACGTCTTGAAAGACCCGCGCCACCTGGCCATCGTGGGCAAAGCGTGTGAGGCGATCAAAGCCGGCGGGCGGCAGCTGAGCGTGCGCATCTCCTGCGACTGAGCCGTTTCTAGCGGAATTACTGGCAAAAGCGCGTTCGAAAGGCGCTCGTCTTTCGAACGCGGGGGCTGATACGCTGGTTACCATGAGCCGATTCTGGGGATCGATCGTGGTGTCGCTGGCAGTTGCCCTACTGCTGCTGCTGTCGTTCGATGCGCGTGCGGAGCGGCTCGACCCCAAACAAGCGCCCGAACCTCTGCGCCCGTGGACATCTTGGGTGCTCGCGGACCGGCCGGATGCTCTCTGCCCTGCCATGCAAGGCACTGCGGACGCGGTGCATTGCGCCTGGCCCACCGCGCTCGTGCTCGAGTTGGGCGAGAAGGGCGGCCGCTTCGAACAACATTGGCATCTAGACGCAGCTGAGTGGGTCCCGCTGCCCGGCGATCTGGTTCGCTGGCCCTTGGACGTCATCGAGGGGGGAAAAAAGCTGGTCGTGGTCGAGCACTCGGGCGTGCCGAGCGTCGAGCTCGCACCGGGTGACCACCGCCTCGTGGGCGCCTTTGCTTGGGACTCACTACCGGATTCGCTGCAGGTGCCGCTCGAGACGGGCATCGTCTCTTTGTCGCTGCAGGGGGTGCGGGTCGCCGAGCCGCGGCGCGACGAAGCAGGTCGCCTCTTCCTGCAGAAGACGAGCGTCGAGACCGAGGGCGAACGGCTCGAAATCGTGGTCCACCGCAAGATCACGGACGACGTCCCGCTCTTGCTCACGACGCGCGTGGTGCTCAATGTCTCCGGCAAGAGCCGCGAGTTGGTGCTGGGCAAGGCTTTGCCGCCGGGCTTCACGCCGATGTCGATCACGAGCGATCTGCCGGCGCGCATCGAATCCGACACGCGCCTGCGTGTGCAAGCCCGCCCTGGCACCTGGACGATCGAGGTGACGGCGCGCAGCGAGGGCCCGGTTGCGGAATTGTCCCGCCCCGCGCCCGACGGCCCCTGGCGAGAAGGCGAGGAAGTCTGGGTTTTCGAGGCAAAAAGCGCGCTCCGTCTGACCTCGGTGGAAGGCGTGCGCGCGATCGATCCGCAGCAAACGTCACTGCCGGAGGCTTGGAAAGCGCTGCCCAGTTACGCGATGGCCTTGGGCGACAAAATGCGCTTGGTCGAGAAGCGTCGCGGTGACGCGGAGCCCGAGCCGGATCGTCTGACGCTTTCACGCACGCTGTGGCTCGATTTCGACGGCGCAGGATACACCGCGAACGACACGATCACGGGCACGCTGCACCGGGCGACGCGCCTCGAGATGCAACCGCCGACCGTGCTCGGGCGGGTCGCCATCGACGGCAAAGATCAGTTCATCACGCACTTGGACAAGGACCCGACTAAATCGGGGGTCGAGGTTCGGCAAGGTCCGCTCACGCTGTCGGCGGATAGTCGCATCAGCGGAGATGTCGGCAATATCCCCGCTGTCGGCTACGATCACGACTTTCACGAGGTCGCGGCCACGCTGCACATCCCGCCCGGTTTTCGGCTATTTCATGCTTCCGGTGCAGACGAGGTGCCCGGCACCTGGATCCGTCATTGGACGTTGCTCGAGCTGTTCTTGGTGCTCGTGCTCTCGCTCTCTTTTGCGAAGTTGTTTGGTCGCGCGTGGGGCGCGCTCGCGTGCTTGACGTTCACGCTGGTGTTCCCCGAAACCGATGCCGCGCGTTGGTTGTGGGCGGCCGCGCTCGTGACCGAAGCCCTGGCGCGCGTGATCCCCGCCGGCAAAGTGCGCGTGGCCTGCGCGGTTTTGCGCTTGGGTGCGCTCTTGCTCTTGCTACTCTACACCCTGCCGTTCGTCGTGCAGCACGTGCGCGAGGGCATTTATCCAGCGCTCGCGGACAATGAAGCGGGTGGTAGTTCGATGACCAGAGGCGGAGATCTATTCGGTGCCGCCAAGAGTGAGCCGGCCGCGCCAGTCGCACAAGCGGTCCCCGCGCCGGCACCGGCCGAGCCGCGAGACCTCGACAAGATCGAGATGCAGACACTCGGCGCCCTCTCCGATAGCGGTCCCGCGCGGAAGGACGCGGCCATTCCGGGGTCGCTCCCCCGTGGCGGGTCAGCGGGGCTCGGTAGCCTCGCCAAGCCCGGCTCTGCCAGCGCAAACTATCGCCAATTCAACGAAGCCTACGACCCGAACGCGATGGTCCAAACCGGCCCCGGTTTGCCCAAGTGGCGCTGGTCGACCACCAGTGTAACCTTCAGCGGACCGGTCGAGCGCTCGCAGCGCCTGCACTTCTACTTCCTCACGCCGTCCGTCAATCTGTTGCTCGCTTTGCTGCGCGCGGTGCTCCTGACTTTGCTGTTCGCCCGCTTATTGCCTTTCGGCAGCGCGCGGTTGCGGGGCTTCGGACGCCCTGCAGCGGCCTTGGCGGCGCTATTTCTAATCCTGTGCTCGGCTTCGTCGGCGCGTGCGCAATTGCCTGATGAAGCGCTGTTGAGCCAATACAAAGAGCGACTATTGGCCAAACCTGATTGCGCGCCGACCTGCGCTTCGAGCTCGCGCATGCTGCTCGATGTGCATGGCGACGTGCTCCGCGCGCGGCTCTCGATCGAGGTGAGCCGCACCAGCGCGGTGCCGCTTCCGGGCGGTGCCGAGCAGTGGTTGCCCGAGCGCGTGTTGGTCGACGGCAAGCCGGCGCAGGGCCTGCTGCGTTCCGTGGACGGTCAGCTCTGGCTGCGGCTGGCCCAAGGCGCGCATGACGTCAGCGTGGAAGGGGCGTTGCCCAGCCGCGAATCCCTGCAAATCGCGCTGCCGCTCAAGCCGCACCATGTGGAAGCCGATGTGGAGGGTTGGTCGCTCGAAGGCGTGCACGAAGACGGACTGGCCGACGACCATTTGCAGCTCACGCGCGTGGCTCGCGAAGCCGGCAAAGGCGCGGCGCTCGCGGCGAGCAGCTTGCCGCCGTTCGTGACCGTCGAACGTACGCTGCTGATCGGACTCAATTGGCAGGTCAGCACGCGCGTCGTGCGCGTCACCCCGGTGGGCAGCGCGGTCGTGCTCGAGGTGCCGCTCTTGCGCGGTGAGTCGGTCACCACCCCCGACGTGCGCGTCACGCAAGGCAAAGCGCTGGTCAACATGGCGCCCGACGCGACCGAAGTCAGCTGGCAATCGGTGCTCGAACAACGCTCTCCGGTCACCTTGCTGGCGCCCAAGGTGAGCGGCTGGAGCGAGGTTTGGCGGCTGGATGTGAGCCCCATTTGGCACGCAACCTTCGAGGGGGTGCCAGTCGTGCACGGCGAGGCCTCCGAGCGCGTCCCTTCGTTTCGCCCCTGGCCGAACGAGACGGTGATCATCAATCTGCTGCGACCCGCGGGCATCAGTGGGCAGACCCTGACCATCGACGACAGCAGCTACGAGGTGCGTCCCGGCCTGCGCGCGACCGACGCGACCATGGCCTTCAGTTTGCGCTCGAGCCGTGGCGGCGAGCACGTGCTGCACCTGCCCGAGGGCGCCGCGTTGGAGTCGGTGACCGTCAATGGTTCACCCCAGCCGCTCCGCCAACAAGGTCGCGACGTGACGCTTTCCATCGTGCCCGGTCTGCAGAACGTGTCGCTCACGTTCCGCCTGCCGCAAGGGATCTCGACTTGGTTCAAGGCGCCCGCCTTCGACTTTGGCAGCAAGACCGTCAATGCCTCGATCAGCATTCGCTTGTCCGACTCGCGCTGGGTGTTGTTCGCGCACGGTCCGCGGCTCGGACCAGCGGTGCTGTTCTGGAGCTTGCTCTTGGTCTTGGTGCTGATCGCGGTCGGCCTCGGGCAAATCCCTTGGGTGCCGCTAAAGCGCTACGAGTGGATGTTGCTCGCGATCGGCCTTTCGCAAATCCCGCTACCGGCGGCAGCGTTGGTGATCGGTTGGCTCGTCGCGCTCGGCTTTCGGCGCGTGCACCCAGCGCAGCGCCCGTACCTCTTCGATCTCGGTCAACTCGCGCTCGTCGGCTGGACGCTGACCGCGCTCGGGATCCTGGTGTACGCGGTACAGCAAGGCCTGATGGGCACGCCGGAAATGCAAATCCAAGGCAATGGCTCGTCCAGCGCGCTCCTCCAATGGTTCGACGATCGCACGGGACCGATCCCCGAACAGCCCTACGTGCTCTCGGTCCCGATGCTCGCGTACCGCGTCGTGATGCTGGCATGGGCGCTGTGGCTCGCGGTTTCGCTGCTGCGCTGGCTGCGTTGGGGCTGGCTCAGCTTCTCCAACGACGGCCTTTGGAAGCGCGCGCCGAAGCGCCCGCGACCGATGCCAGCCGCGCCGCAAGGTCCACCCGCTCCGCCGAGCGAAGCGCCCTCGGTGCCGAGCGCACCGGACGCCGTGCCGCCCACTTAGGGCTCAGCCAACACCCAAAAAGCGCATTCGTTCCTGCGCGGTGGGCACCAGGCACGACTGCGCGCGGAAGCGATAGCGCACCCGAGCGAACGCGCGATAGCCCGCGTCACGGATGAACGCCGGCACGAAGCGCAGCGCGCTCAACCAGCGCCATGGCCCGCCCACGTAGTCGATCACGCGCATCATCGCCGATGAGCGGATTTCGGCGTGGACACGCCCGTCTCGTAGTTCGGTCCAGAGCATGGAGTCCACATCCGTGGGGATGCCGGCCAGGGCGCGTAACTCAGTGCCGACCGCGCTCTCGATTGGCGCGAAGCGCAGCGAATGCGAGCGCTCATGCGCGAGCACCCACTGCACGGCCTGGCTACACACGCCGCAACTGCCGTCATAGAGCAGGATAGGGCCGTCTTGGAGCAGCGCGGAGGCAGGCATCGGCTCGGTAGTGTAGCGCTGATCGTCGACAAGTCAGCGAAGTTCAGCGGTTCTTGCCGTCCCAGCGCTTTACTTCGAGCGCCAGCGGATCGACACCCTCCAAACAGCGCGCGTTGATCATGCACATCGGGCTGTCACCCGGGCCGCGCCCGCGCGCGAACGAGCGCACCCCGCAGTTGCGGCAAAACAGGTGATGGATCTTTTTGGTGTTGAACTGATAGTCGCTGAGCGAGTCTTCGCCCGAGAGCAGCTTGAACTTGTCCTCGGGTACGAAAGTCATCAGCGAACCCGTGCGCCCGCACATCGAACAATTGCAGGCCAACACCGGCCCGCTCAGATCCAGCTCCACGTCGTACGTCACGTTGCCGCAGTGACACGATCCTCGATACGTCTGTGTCTCGCTCATCGTCGGTTCCCTCGCGGGCGGTCTTAGCATCGGCGGCGCGTCTCCGAGAGTGGGCGATCGCTACCCAGCATCGCACCCCGCGGCCCGCCTCCGTTCCCGAGCATTTCCGACTCACTGCGCTCGTAATCCCTCCGAGTTACTGCGTGCCGGTTCTTCAATCGAGGAAACCGCCCGGCAATAGGCATGGAAATTTCGAACAAACGCGGCCTGGCGGGATCCGCCGAGGCCGTGACACTTTTGTGAACTGGCTTTTCGGACAGTAGCGCGTCGATCCGGATTTACGTACAAGTGAGAGTTAGCCGTATTGCGCAGGGGGCATCAACGCGACTCGGAGCAGCCATGGAAACAAGTAGGAAAAGAACGCTTGGGGTGTTGTGGTCAGAAGCACCTGATTCGAGCACAGGGCCGAGCTCTCAGCCGCAGTCCGGAACGGTCCTCCGCGGGGACGTCGTGCTGCCGCTCGACGACGAGCCGACGCTGCAATTCCCGCAGGAGTTTGCGCGGGCCATCTTGCTCGAGCACCTGCGTGAGTTTTGCGCAGCATGGCCAGACCAGCCGCACCCCGCACTGAACGGGCAGACGCCGCGTCAGGTCGCCGCGTCCGCGGCCGGGCAGGCCCAACTGGAAGCGATCATCGGCGAGATGGAGCAGCAAGCGCAGGGAACGCCGGTCGCGAACGCTTGGGACTTCGTGGGCCTGCGCTCCGAACTCGGGCTGACCCCGGCGTCGCGCAGCTTCATTGCGAGCCTCCGTTAGGCGGTTCCTTTTCCCCCGAATCGGCGAGCGCGATGCGCAGGGCGTCGTAACCGTACCGCTGCCTGACGCGATCCATGGCGCGGTGGAGCGGCTCGCTCTGCTCGAACAGGCTGAGTTGGGCGGCTTGGGGGCGCAGGTTGGAGAGGCGAACACCGAGCAAGCGGATCGCGGTGCGGCGGCTGCGGGCGCGCCGGAACAAATCACGGATCACCGGATAGAGCTCGAGCTCGGAGCAAGTGGGGGTCACGGTGCGTGAGCGTTGCAAGGTTTGAAAGTCCGCGTAGCGGAGCTTGAGCGTGACCGTGCGGGCTTTGACGCCGCGTTTGCGCGCGCGCCAGCAAACGCGTTCGCACAACGCACACAACATGGCATCGATGCAGTCCGGATCGCGGACGTCTTCGCGGAAAGTGCGCTCGTTGGAGAGCGTGCCGAGCGCGCACTCTGCCGGGTCGTGCTCTTGAAAGGCGGGCCGCTCGCGACCCAGCTCGTGCGCGCCGAAACCGCGGCAGCTCTGTTGAATCGGCTCTGCCCACGCGCCCAATGCTTTTCTCAATACGGACAACGGCGCGGCTTGTAGATCGCCCAGCGTCGAGAGGCCGATGGCGAGCAGCTTTTTCTCGGCGACCGGACCGATGCCGGGAAACTTGCGCACCGGCAATGGGCTCAAGAACCGCAGCTCGGCGCCCGCGGGTACGAGCAATACGCCGCGCGGTTTGGCCAGACCGCTCGCAATTTTTGCCAGTGAGCGACTCGTGGCGATGCCGCAGCTCGAAGGTAAACCGACGCGGGTCGCGATCTCGTCCGTGAGCCGGCGCACCGTGCGTTCGACGGTCTGATCCTCACTGGCGTCGCCGGCCGTGAAGTACAGCCGTTCACAGCCGGAGAAGTCGAGGAACATCTCGTCGATGCTGGCCACTTGCGAGACGGGCGTGTAGCCTTCGGCGATGCGCCGTGTGCGCTCCGCGTATTCGCCATAGACACCTTGCCGCGTCGGCAAATAGATGGCCTTGGGAGCGAGCTGGTAGGCATCCTTGAGTGACATGCCCGCGCGCACTCCGAGCGCTCGCACTTCGTAGCTGGCGGACGTGACGACGCCGCGCTGACCGGGCAATGCTCCGACGATCACCGGTTTGCCCTCCAGCCGCGGATCGAGCAGCCGCTCTACCGACACGAAGAAGGTGTCGAGGTCCAAGCAACAGATGCGCGGTGCCGAGAGCGCCATCGTTCGGCCTTCACTCTACAGCTGAACGCATGATCAGTAAACGAAGACGTCAGCAATGGGGGCTTGACGATATTGAGTGCAGCCTCATTAATTGCCCGTGCCGCGTCCCCGTGGAAATTCGCCTGCCGCTGCGCCGAGAAGCCCTCGGCGGGGCCGCCCGCCCACGATCGATTCCGAACGCCTGCTAGCCGTGGCGCGAGACGTATTTCTGGAGCGGGGGATCCGGGCCACCACGCTGGAGGTGGCCGAGCGTGCGGGGGTGTCAGAGGGTGTGCTCTTTCATCGCTTCAAGTCGAAGGAAGGGCTGTTCAGCGCCGCCATGGACTTCGATCGCGAAGAGGCGCCGCTGCGCGTGCTCAAAGCCATCGAAGAGCTGCAGGACCAAGTGGGCCTCGAGCCGCGCGAGGCAATCACTCGGCTGGCTACAACGCTGCTCGAGGTGGGCCGAGTCGCGCTGCCCATCATGATGATGTCGTGGTCGAACCCGCAGCCCTGCGCGGTGCCCCTTTTCGACAAAAAGCGCTCGAAATTCCGGGCAATTCTCAAAGCGCTCGGGGGCTACTTCGAGTCGCAAATGGATCGCGGCACGCTGCGCCAAATGGATGCAGAAGTGCTCGCCCGTACCTTGCTGGGCGCTTTGCATCACTTTGTGATGACGCGCATCCTGCTAGAAGAGGGCGATGGCGCAGTCATGCCGGAGGGCATGTTCGTGCGTGGTCTCGCCGATCTACTTCTGAACGGGGCAGTGGCTCTCGAAGCCCCTCCGCCCCGCAATGCACGCTTCGCCGCGCGATAAATCAGCACGGCGTCCACGAGGAACGAGAGCAGAGAGTGACCCTGATGACCACCCGACGATCGACTGTTGTTCGCCGCTATTTATTGAGCGCAAGCTTAGGATTCGCTGCCACGGCGGCATTGCTGCTTGCGAGCGGCCGTGCCAGCGCCACGCAGCCGCTCGAAACCTTCCTCGAGGCGGCCCGCAAGGGCAGCTACGACGTGCGCGAGCAAACCGCTACCGTCGAGCAGCGAAGCTGGGAAAAGGAGTCGGCCCTCGGCCGCTTATTGCCCGCCTTTTCCGCGCGCGGTGTGTATCAGCGCAACCAATACGCGGCAGAAATCCCCGGATCCATCACGGGCGGCCCCGCGATCACGATCACGCCGCAGAATCAATTCGATCTGTTCCTGCAGCTGGACGTGCCGTTGATCGACCTGGCCAACTACCAGCGCCTGGGTCAAGCGGGGCACCTCGCGAAGGCCTCCAGCCACCAACTCGCGCAATCACAAAACGACGTACAGCGCCTAGTCGCGCGCGCGTACTACGCTTACGTCGGGGGCGCTGCGCTCGTTCAGGCCGCGGAGCGCAGCCAGAAGATCGCCGAGGACAATCTGGCCTTCGTCAGCACGCGCCACGAAATCGGGGTCGCCACCGAGCTGGACCGCGAGCGAGCGCGCGCGAACCTCGAGCAGAGCAAGCAAGACAGAGCCCAGGCAGAGCTGATTGGCATCAACGCGGCCCGCAACCTCGAGACGGTCTCGGGCATTGCGCCGACCCCGGTCGCCGAGTATCCGGCCGATGATCTGCATCCCGAGGCGCCGCTGGCGAGCTGGCTTTCGAACACCGACACCCCGAGCGATCGCATCCAAGCCGAACTCGGTCGCGCGGCGAAATCCGCCAAAAAGGCGGCTGCCTACTCGCTCTTGCCGACGCTATCGGCGAACGGACAAGAACGCATCACCAACGCCACCGGCTTTACCGGCCGTACCAGCGCTTACACCATTCAAGCCATGCTCTCCTGGCGTCTTGACTACAGCGCGTATGCAACGGCCCAAGCCCAGGCGAGCGCTGCCGACGTGCAGCTGGTGCGCGCCGAGCGCGCACGCCGCGGCGTCGAGGATGACATCTTCGACGCCTGGGAGCGCGTTCGCACCGGGATCGTGAAGAGCGCCTCGGCTCGCGCGCAAGCCCAAGCCGCGCTGCGTGCCGAAGAGCTCGCGCTCGCGCGCTATCAGTCGGGTGCGCTCACCCAGCTCGATGTCACGCAATCGCAACGCGACGCTTTCCAGGCGCAGGCCTCGCGCATTCAAGCCGATGCCGACCTACTCTATTCGCGCGTCGTTTTGCGGCTTGCGGCCGGCAAGGCCCCGAGCGTAGTGGCTTCAGCGACGCCGGCCGTGCGCGCCGAGGATCTCGGCGCGCCGCCGCCCGTTGCGCCCGCCACGCCTTCTGCATCGGCTGCTTCTCCTGCATCGGCCGCTTCTCCTGCACCTGCCGCTTCTCCTGCACCTGCCGCCCCGGCGCCCAAATGAGGCATTTACCCGTGGTTTCCCTGCCTATGTTCATCACACACCGCCGCTTCTTTTCCCTGCCCGTTGGGTTTACGTTCACCTCCGCGCTAGTCGTCGCGCTGGGCGCGCCGGGTTGCAAACCCAAGACCGATGCCGCTCCGCCGCCTCCGGCACCGGCCGTCGCGGTCGTGACCGACGCCGTGACGAACGTCGAAGCGCCCCGCACGTTACGGCTCACGGGCACCTTGCGCGGCGAGCGCGAAACCGATCTTGCCGCGAACGTCGCCGGCCGCGTGATCAGCACCAAGATCGAACGCGGTCAGCGCGTGAAGAAAGGCGAGCTGATCGCGCAAGTCGACGTGACGGGCGCGGCGCTCGCGCTCGCCGAAGCACGCGTCGCCGTGCAGACCTCGAAGACGCAGGAGGCCATCAACCAGGCGGACTGCGATCGCTACGAGCGGCTCAAGGCGAGCAACACCGTGACGGACATGGAATACGATCAGGTGACGGCCAAGTGCAAGACGGCCCCGCTCAATCGCGAGGCCGCTCAGGCGCGTCAGAACATCGCGGCCAAGAACGTCGGTGACGGCAGGATCCTCTCGCCGTTCGCGGGCATCGTCACGGATCGCTACATTCAGGTGGGCGAGTACGTGCAGGCTTCGACGCGGGTCGCTTCGCTGGCTCAGGTGGCGGATTTGCGGCTCGAGTTCAGCCTGCCCGAACAGAACTACCCGGACGTGCAACTCGGCCAAAACGTAGGCTTCAGCGTCGCAGCCTACGGCACCGAGGAGTTCTCGGGCTCGGTGTTGCACATCTCCGGCGCCGTCCGCGAGACGCGCGACGTGCTGGTCGAGGCGAGCGTCAAGAACCCCGACCACAAGCTCTTGCCCGGCATGTTCGCCAACGTAGACCTCACGGTCGGCAAAGAAACACTGCCCTCGATTCCGAAGGCGGCTTCGTTCGAAGCCAACGGCAAGCTCAACGTGTTCGTCGTGCTGGGTGGAACGCTCGAGCAGCGCGTGCTCCAGCCAGGCCCGGAGGTCGATGGTCGCTTGACGGTGCGCCGCGGCGTAACCCTCGGCGAACAAGTGGTCGCCGCCTACAAGCCCGAGCTCAAGAATGGGCAACGTGTGAAATGAACCAGACCATGGCGAATCCGATCGATCGAAGCGAAAGGAATGCCCTCCCATGCAATGGTTAGCGAGACTTTGCGTTCAGAGGCCGGTGCTCGCATCGGTGCTCATGCTCGTTATCTTGGTGCTTGGTACGGTCGGTTATCGCGGCCTAGGCATCGATCAATTCCCGAATGTCGACGTGCCGGTGGTGGTCATCACCACACTGCTGCCCGGCGCCGCGCCCGAAGAGATCGAGACCGACGTCACGGACAAGATCGAAGGCGCGGTCAACCAGATCTCGGGCGTTGACGACCTCAACTCGGTCTCGAGCGAAGGCGTCTCGCAGGTCATCATCATGTTCAAGTTGGACAAGGACACCAACGTCGCGGCGCAAGAGGTCCGCGACAAGGTGAACGCCGTCCTGCGTGAGCTCCCGACTGGCATCGAGCAACCGATCATCAGCAAGGTCGAGCCGAGCGCGGCGCCCGTGCTCTATCTCGGTGTGCGCGGCAAAGGCCAGAGCATGCGCGACCTGACCGAGATCGCGGACAAGAAAGTGCGACGCCAACTGGAGACCATCCTCGGCGTCGGTAAAGTCACGCTGATTGGTGGCCGCGAGCGGCAGATCAACGTGCGCATGGATCCGCTCGCGTTGCGCGCCGAAGGCTTCACCGCCATCGACGTGATGAACACACTTCAGCAGCAGAACCTGATGACCCCGGGCGGTAACCTGGAAACGGGTCCGGAGAGTGTCACGCTGCGCATCGACGGCCGCGTCACCTCGGTCGAGGCCGTAGGTCGCCTCGTCATGCGTGCCAAGGATGGCCGCATCGTACGGCTTTCGGACGTCGCCAAAGTGGTCGACGATCAAGAGGCGATCGAGAGCCTGGCTCGCTACGACGGCGAAGAGGTCGTCGTGCTCTCGATCGTCAAGCAAGCCGGCACGAACACGATCGAAGTCGTCGACAACATTCAGAAGCGTATCGCGAGCCTGAGCTCATCGCTGCCGAAAGGCATGGAGCTCAAGGTCATCCGCGACAATTCGCAGACCATCCGCACCAGCGTCAGCGCGGTGACCGAACATCTTGTGGTGGGCGCGCTGCTGGCTGCCGCCGTCGTCTTGGTTTTCCTGGGCAACGCGCGCGGCACGCTGATCGCTGCGCTCTCGATCCCGATTTCCGTGATTGGTACCTTCGGCCTGATGTGGCTGCAAGGCTACACGCTGAACAACATCACGCTGCTCGCGCTCGCGCTCGCGGTCGGCATCGTGATCGACGACGCGATCGTGGTGCTCGAGAACATCACTCGCTTCATCGACGAGAAGGGGATGAAGCCGTTCCCGGCCGCGGTGCTCGCCACCAAGGAAATCGGCTTTGCCGTGCTGGCGACGACGTTGTCCTTGATGGCGGTGTTCATCCCGGTGGCGTTCATCGGCGGCATTCCCGGGCGCTTTTTGAAGAGCTTCGGCTACACCATGGCGTTTTCGATCGGCGTCTCGCTGATCGTCAGCTTCTCGCTCACGCCCATGTTGTCGGCGCGCCTGCTGCTCGGGCACCAAAAAGGTACGGGGCTGAATCGGCTCGTCGACTTCTTCTATCGACCGATCGAGCGCGTCTACATGGCCATGCTCGGGTTCGTGCTCAAGCATCGTTGGGTGATCGGGCTGGCCTGTGCAGCGGTGATGGGCTCCTGTATTCCGGTGGCCAAGTCGCTTCCCGGATCATTCCTGCCGCTGGACGACAAAGCGAAGTTCCAAGTCACGATCCGCACGCCCGAAGGCACCAGCGCGGAAGAGACCTTGCTCATCGCCGACCGCGCGAGCGCCCTCTTGCGCAAGCTGCCGAGCGTCACCCACATCCTGATCACCGTCGCGGAAGACGATCAGCTCACGCGTAACTACGCGCAGCTCTATGTCGACCTCGTGGAGCCCGGTCAGCGCGCCTCGACGCAGTTTCAGCTGATGGACCGTGCGCGCGAGTTGGTGATCCCGAACATGCCCAAGGAACTGCGCATCAACATCGCCGAAGTTCCGGACTTTGCGGTGGGCTCGAATACGCAGGGCGTGCAGTACATCCTGTCGGGGCCGAATTTCTCGGAGCTCGAGAAGGGCGCAGACGTCATCACCAAGGCGCTCAAGAAGAGCGGCAAAGCGGTCGACGTCGACACCACCAACATCGCCGGGCGCCCCGAGGTGCGGGTGACGATCGACCGCGATCGGGCTGCCGATCTCGGCGTCAGCGTGGCCAACGTCGCAACCACCCTGCAAATGCTGATCGCCGGCGTCAAAGCCTCGACCTTCCCCGAGAATGGCAACGAATACGAAATCCGCATTCGCGCGGACGAGCAGTATCGCGCCGGCCAAAACGCGCTCTCGCTGATGAGCGTGCCATCGTCCAAGTACGGCAGCGTGCCGCTGAGCTCGGTGGTCAACTGGACGCGTGGCATCGGTCCATCGCGCATCAACCGCTACGCGCGCGAACGCCAGATCACGATCCTGGCCAACGCGGCGGCGGGGGCTGGCGACAACGACGTGAGCGCCATCATTTCGAAGGAGTTCAAGGACCTCAACCTGGGGGCGATGTACCAGCTGCGCCCGACTGGCCGCTCGAAGTCACAGGCCGAAACGGCGGCCGGCTTCATCTTGGCGCTGAGTATGGCCTTCGTCTTCATGTACTTGATCCTCGCGGCTCAGTTCGAGTCTTGGCTGTACCCGGTGATCATCCTCGTATCGCTACCGCTGACGGTGCCGTTCGCCTTCATGAGCCTCAAGCTCTTCAATCAGAGCATCAACATGTTCTCGATGCTCGGCTTGCTCGTGCTCTTCGGCGTCGTGAAAAAGAACAGCATTTTGCAGGTGGATCACACGAACCACTTGCGCCGCCTGGGCCGCAACGAGTTCGATTCGCTGATGGAGGCCAATCGCGATCGGCTCCGCCCGATTCTGATGACAACGATCGCTTTCGTGGCAGGCATGGCGCCGCTCTTGCTGTCGTCGGGCATCGGCTCCGGCTTCAACAAGGCGACGGCCAGCATCGTGGTCGGCGGTCAGACGCTCTCGCTGCTGCTCACGCTGCTCGCGGTACCGGTGTTCCACAGCTTCGTGGATGACGTGCTCGGCTGGTTCGCTCGTCGAAAGCGGAAGGGCAAGCTCGACCGCGGTCAGGCGGAGCTCGATGCCTTGCTCGGCACCGGCGATGAGCCGCTCGAGAAAGCGCTCGAACGAGCGGCTGCCGAGTAAGGCGCGACGACAATTCCGTCGCCCGAGATGAGACCGCGCGCAGCGAACGAGCTGCGCGCGGTCTCATCACGCTGCTGAAATGCCGGTATTCGCGAGCTGCGAAACCAGGCCAAAACAGTCGCAAAACCTGGATCGAGCCAACAATTTTGTCTGCTCCGGGTTCGAGTTTCGACACATTTGTCGGACAAATTCGAGCTAGTCGAGTTCTGGGCCATGTCGCGAGCCGCGACCCCGCTTGGTTCGTTGCGTTTTTGTCGCGTGGCATATCGGTTGCACTGGGTGATCTCATGACGATCACCCACCGACGAAGCAGGCGCTCACTCGCTGTTGCGTAGAGTATTCGCTCGTCGCTCGACGCGCTCAGCTGGTGAGCTCGTCGCGAGCGCTGAGCGTGTTCTCGACGCGGCAGTCGCCTGATTTCTCGAAGCGGTGTTCCGATTCGAAGGCGGTCGTGTGTCCGTTCGCCTTTGCTTACCCCAATGCTTGTCCTCCGGAGCTCCCCATCAATATGTTCACTCATCGTTTCTCGGCTTCTCGTCTCGCTGCTTCCGCTTCGCTCCTTGGCACTCTGGTGACTGTCACGGGTGTGGCTCGCGCCGAGGAGGCCGCACCGGCTGCCGTCGACGCTGCGCCAGCAGCAATCCCGGCTGCCGAGATCGCGCCACCGGATAGCGATGCCACGCCAGCACCTGCCGAGGTTGCGCCTCCACCTGCTCCAGTGGAACCACCCGCGCCGGCTGCGGCGAAGCCAAAGCCACCTCCATACTCGCTGCCATGGCAACTTCGCCCGGTTGCGCCGGCCAACGTCGTGCGTCTCGATACGGCGTTTGGCTTCTACGAAAATCCCACTACCGGCAAGCGCGGATCAGCGCAGGCCACTTCGCTCCTGGGAAGTTACAAGATCATCCCGAATTTGGCGCTGATTGCCCGCGTTGGTTTGGTTCACAATTCGCCGCCGGATGCCGTCGCGCCGGCGCCCAACCCGCCCTCGGCGACCAGCTTTCTCAATCCGGTGCTGGGTGGCTTGTACGGCATCAAGCTCTCGCCAGACTTCAAGCTCGGCCTGTTCCTCGGAGTTACGCTGCCGGTTGGCTCGGGTGGCGGATCCAATCCAGACAAGGACAAGGCCGCTGCAAACGCCGTGGGCATCCAGACGAGGTCGGCGATGGACAACGCGATGTTCGCAGTGAACTACCTGACCGTCTTCCCCGGTGTAGACTTCGCGTTCGTGCGCGGGGGATTTACCGCTCAAGTCGAAGCCACGATCTTTCAGCTGACGAAGACGCGCGGCCCAGACACCATCGACAAGTCGAACACGAATTTTACGGCGGGTCTGCACCTTGGCTACTTCGTGCTCCCGATGCTGTCGGTGGGGGCCGAGATTCGGCATCAGCGTTGGCTATCGACTCCCAGCGCAGTAAAGGCGGACACGACTGACAGCTTGCGAGACACGACGACCGTCGCGATCGGGCCGCGCGTTCACTTCAAGCTCTCGGACAGCATCTGGTTCCGCCCCGGTATCGCCTTCGCGCTGCCCATCGACGACCCGATGAAGAAGAATGACTTCAAGATCGCGCAGCTCGATCTTCCACTGTCATTCTGACGCAAAAAACAGGACCAGCCCCCCCTGGGCATCGGCTGATCACGCTCGAGAACGTCGCTCTCTGGCTCGGTAAGTCATGCCCGGGGCCGCGTACGTTCGAACGTTCGGGAGCCCACGCCTCTAGTGAGCGAAGTAGACCGTCGCGCGCTTTTGCCCCTTGGTGGCCACCTTTCGCTCGCTGATTAGGCGCTTGACGGGCAGCACCAGCGCCTTGGTCGGAAGACCGAGACCTGCGCTGATTTTCTCGATGCGCAGGCCGGGGTGCTTGGCAATATACCCATGGAGCTTCTTGATCAGCGCGGCGAGCTCAGCGGGGCTACGTTTCGAGCCTGCTTCGTAACCCTGTGACGCGACCGCTGCTGCCCGGGCAGGCAGACGCTTCGAGCCGCGAACTGGCGATGGGCTGCCCCCGGTCAATGCGCTTTGGACCGATTCGAGCGCGGCGCGCTGGATCAAACCCTTCAGTTGCTCTACAAACGATTCGACGGCTTCGAGAACTTCGTCATCAATGTTCGACATCGGGCTTGGGTACGTCGAACGCTGTAGAAGTGTCAATCAGAAGAGTAACATTCCGCCTCACCTGTCGCGCGGGACAGCTTTGCTGGTCACGAGACCAGGTAGCGCCGAGGTGCTGCTTTTCCTGGCAATTGGAACAGTTGCGTCGAGCGTAGTTCTGCGCCTGTCACCTTGGGATTCGCATTTTCGCGCCTCGATTGAAATCGGGCTGCGCGCGGGAAAGTGATGCTCTTCAATTCCCTTTTGCGCGACATGATATGATGCCAGTCAATGGATCTGGAGGCTTCTGTTCGGGCGGAGCAATTGCGCACGCTCTACCGCCAGAAGCGCGGAGTTTTGTGGCTGAATGTCGCGGTCGCGGCGCTCGCGTCGGTCGCTCTCTGGCCAACCGCGTCGAAGGTGTTACTGGCGGTGTGGGTTGGCGCCACCGGGCTAGTTGCCCTGGCTCGCACCGAGTTGAGCGTTCGTTACGAACGCGCCCAACCCCAGCAAGCAGAGCTGGAACAGTGGGGTCGCCGTTTTCTGTACGGCTCGATTGCTGCTGGGGCACTCTGGGGCATCGCGAGTGTGGTCTTTTTCGACCCGGCAAGCTGGCTATCTCAGCTCGTCTTCGGCTTTGCGATAGGCGGCATGACCGCCGCCGCCGCCGGCACCTGGTCCTGCCATCTGCCGGTGTTTTGGGGCTACTTTGCTTGTTCACTCGGCCCCTTCGTGGCGTGGACATTGGCCGTCGGCGATCAAGCTCATTTGGCGATGGGCAGCATGCTGTTGGCCTATGCGGCTGGCATGCAGCGTGTGGCGCGCAGCAATCATCAGTCCTTTACACGGGCGTTTCGGCTGGCACTCGAGAATGAGGAGTTACTCCAGCGTTTGTCGGCCTCTCAACGAGGGCTCGAAGAAACCAATCGCACGCTCGAACATCGGGTCGCAGAGCGGACGGCAGAACTCGAGCGCCAAGGTGAAGCCTTGCGCGACGCGCAGCGCTTGGAGGTAGTGGGCCGGCTAGCGGGTGGCATCGCTCACGAGTTCAACAATCTGCTCACCATCGTACTCACGAGTATCGATGTTCTGGACGAAGCGCGCTCGTACGACGAGGCCGCGGTAGAGAGAACACGAACCGCCGCGCGGCGAGGGGCTTTCCTGGCTCGGCAGCTGCTTGCTTTTGGCCGAAGGCAGCGGATCGAACCACGCGTACTCGACTGTAATCGAGCCGCCGCCGACATGGAGCCGCTGCTGCGTCGGCTGATCGGTGACCGAATCGACATGCATTTCGCGCTCAGCCCCGGCCCTCTGTTCGTCCTGGCAGATCCGGCACAACTCGAGCAGATCTTGGTCAGCCTCGTGAGCAACGCTCGCGACGCGATGCCCGCAGGTGGCAAGCTGCGACTGACTACCGAGCGCGTCGACGAGCGACCTGACGCGGGTCGTTCCCGCGGTACTCACGCCCTGTTGCGCATCGAAGACACCGGCGTGGGCATGGACCCAGAGACGCTGCGGCGCGCCTTCGATCCATTCTTCTCCACGAAGGCGCCGGGCTTCGGCAGCGGTCTCGGCCTAGCCACCGTTCACGGCATCGTCGAGCAGAACGGCGGTTGTGTCACAGTCGAATCGGAGCGAGGAAAGGGCTCCCGCTTCGCGGTCTATCTGCCGATCGCGCAGACGGTGGAGACCACTTCCGAGACGTTGCTCCGGCTTCCACCATCGGCGCCGCCCCCGGCGACGATCCTGGTCGCCGAAGACGAGCCCACCCTGCGCTCGATGATCCGGCGCACTTTGGTGCGCTCGGGCCATACCGTACTGGTCGCCGCAGATGGCGAGGTCGCGTTGGCGGTTGCCCGCGCGCACTCGAAGAAGATCGACTTGTTCGTTACGGACGTGGTCATGCCCAACCTCGGTGGCGCCGAAGCCGCCCGACTCTTGGCGTTGGAGCGGCCGGAACTCGGCATCCTGTTCATGTCGGGTTACAGCTGGGGAGAATCGCTGCCGTCGAGCGATCCAACGAAGGCCATCGCATACCTGCAAAAGCCGTTCGACACCAAAACGCTCGAGGCTCGCGTGGCCGAGCTGCTGGATCGCGTATCGGCCGCGAAAGCCGAAAAAATCGCCTGAGCCTTTGCGGTAGGCAAGGCGCTTGCCCGCGTCTACAGTCGTCGGTTGATGAGCGAGGGCGACTTTTTCAGCGACGAGGCCAAGCGCGCCACCGCAGCCTCGGTGCAAAGTGCCGAGGCGCAGACGTGCGCCGAGATCGTGGTGGCGGTACGCAAGAGTTCGGGCCGCTACGGAGTGCTCGCCTACCACTTCGGCTTGGGGCTCTCGGCGCTTGTCGTCGCATATTTGCTGCTCGCGCCGGAAGTGTACAGCGCGTTTGCGATCGCGCTCGACGGCATCGTCGCCTTCGCGTTGGGCGCGCTGCTCGCGCTCAACTTGGACACCGTGAAGCGCGTGCTTTCGCGCGGCACGACGCTCGACGAGAACGTGAGCCGCGGCGCGCGCGCGGCGTTCTTCGATCTCGGCATTTCGCGCACCGCCGGGCGGCACGGCCTACTCATCTACGTGTCGATGTTCGAGCGCCGCTGCGTCGTGTTGACGGATATCGGCGTCTCCCCGGCCCGGCTCGGGCCCGGCTGGAGGGCCTCGGAACAGAGCCTCGCCGACGCCGTCAAGCGTCGCGATCTCGGCGCATTTCAACGCGCAGTGGCGGGGCTCGGTGGGCTTTTGTGCGACGCCCACCCGCGTGCCGCGGATGACGTGAACGAACTCCCGGACGAAGTCCAATGAGCGCTGCTCGGCGTAACCAGATTCGCACGTTGCTGGGGTGGCTCGGCATCGCACTGGCGCTCGGCTTGGTGCTGTACTCGGTCAGCGCTTGGGCCCGGCCCGGTGGTGGCCAGTCTTACTCCGGCTCTTCCCGCTCTTCTCGCTCCTCGGGAGGTCACTCGGGCGGAGGCGATGGCGACGCGGCAGGCCTGATCTTTCAACTGATACTACTCTGCATCCAATATCCCGCGCTGGGCGTACCGCTGCTGATCATCGTCGTCGTCTTCTTCATCGCCAAGGCCGCGGTGGGCGCGCGCCAAAAGAGTTGGTCGACTACCACACCGGAGTCCGTGCAAGCGGTAGAGCGCGTCGAGCGTAGCGCTCGTGTCGGCCGCGCCGAACTCGACGCGATCCGCGCCCTCGATCCGGGCTTCTCACTCGTGCTCTTCGAAGACTTCGCGTACATGCTGTATGCTGCGGTTCTGCGCGGGCGCGGCATCGGCACGCAGCCGCTCGCTGCCTATTTGGCACCGAATCTCGCGCAAACTCTGGTCGACCCAAAGCTCTCCGACATCCAGGGCATCGTGATCGGCGCCATGCGCTACGTGCGCTTCTCGGGCACGCAAGGGCCCACGCTCCAACTCGAAATCGAGCTCGAATCGAACTACGTAGAAGTGCTCCGCGCCGGGGGCACGACTCGCTATTACGCGGTCGATCGCGTCGTCCTCGAACGCGCCGCCACCGCGCGCTCGCGCCCACTCGCGCGCGCCCACACCCTGGATTGCCCGAACTGCGGGGCCCCGCTCGAAGCCTTGCGCGGCAGCGAGTGCAGCTATTGTCGGCAAAATGTCGGCTTCGGCCGCTTCGACTGGATGATTGCCGACCTCCGCAATCTAACGCGGGAAACACGCGGTCCGCTGCTGACCAGTGATGTCGCCGAAACCGGCACCGAACTCGCTACCATCGTAGACCCCGGCGCCCCCCAAAGGTTCGAAGAGCTCACGCGCAAGGATCCCGCGCTCAGTTGGCAGGCCCTACAAGGCCGAGTCGCGCTCGTCTTCGCCGAGCTGCAGGTCGCTTGGTCCGGCCGCGACCCGCTGCGCATTCGCCCCTTCGTCTCGGACAACCTCTTTCAGTCCATGTACTACTGGATTGACCTTTACACCCAAGAGCGCTGCCGCAACATCACTGAAAACGCGACCATCATCCGGGTCGACCTCGCGAACGTGCTCAGCGATGCACACTTCGATGCCATCACTCTACGCATCTTCGCCACCAGTATCGATTACACGATCTCCGACGCAGGCAAGCTCCTGAGCGGCCACCGCAGCCGCCCGCGTACCTACTCCGAATACTGGACTCTGATCCGAGGCAGCGCGCGCCGTGGCGAGCCGCGGCGCGACAATGCCTGTCCCAACTGCGGAGCTCCCTTGCGCATCGGCATGACCGGTCAATGCGAATACTGCCGAGTCAAAGTCACGAGCGGCGACTTCGACTGGGTCTTGTCGCGCATCGAGCAAGACGAGTCCTACGGCGGGTAGGGCAAGCGGAAGTGCTTTTTGCCGACTCGAACTATGTTCGGATCGGCTCCCACGCCGCATCATGCTCCGCTCTCGTTGGGCTCGACTGGGCGCCGGGCTTTTGGACGGACAGCGCGGCAGCGATGTTCGCGCCGCTCAAGCAATCAGCCAGTGACAGGCCGCGCGACAAGAGAGCAGCCAGAGCACCGGCAAACGCATCTCCGGCGCCGGTGCTGTCGACGACTCGTACGGGGTAGCCGGGCACGGCGAACTCATTGGAGCCGCAGCAAGCAACCACGCCTTCCGAACCCAATGTCACCACTGCAACCTGAGTGGCACGGAGCGTGAGCTGCTTCGCGGCAGCGAGGGCGCGAGCGCGCCCCTGCACGTCGGTGTGGCCAGTGTAGAAAGCAAGTTCGGTTTCATTGACCACGATGATCTCCGATGCCTCGAAGAGCTCGCGCGAAAAAGCCATTGCCGGAGAGGGGTTGAGCATCGTTCGGGCGCCGCGCGCGAGGCTTTGCGTGAGCAGGAGCGCGACACTTTCGAGCGGAATTTCGAGTTGTGCCAGTACGATGTCGCCCCTGCTCACGGGCAGGTCCGTCACATCCTCTGGCTCGAGTTCGGCATTGGCCCCCGGCACGACGACGATTGAATTCTCTCCCGACTCTTCCACCGTGATGAGTGCAGTCCCAGACGAAACGCCAGCGGCAGTGCGCACGAGTTCCGTATCGATCCCTTGACCAGAAAGGGAGTCTCGCAGTTCGGTACCGAATCGATCGGCGCCGACGCGCGCGACGAGCGTCGTACTCGCACCGAGCCTTGCGCTCGCTACGGCTTGGTTACCTCCCTTACCCCCCGGGTATGTCGTGAATCTTAGTCCTCGCACGGTCTCGCCTCTGCGCGGCAGGGCCTTCGTCGTCACGACGAGATCCATGTTGAGCGATCCGGCTACGAAGACCTTCGGCATGCGGCAATTGGGCGTTACGCCCCGACCGCGCGTTGCAGCCCCAGGCGCGCGGCGGCGATCAGCGCTTGCTTCGAGTCGACGACTAAGTAGACGAAGCAGTCGGGTGCGGCGGGGATGAAGCGCACGAGGTGATAGCGCGTGTCGGTGACGACGATCGAGTCTTCGACGCGCTCCTCGCGCGAGAGCACGTTGAGCGTTTGCAGATGCGCCCAAGCGACGTCGGGGCTGAGGTCGCAACCGCGGTGCAGCAAGCAGACTCCCGTGAGGCGATCGATCACCGCAGCGCCGAGCACGCCTTCGCCTTGACAAGCGTGATCGAGGATTCGGCTCATTCCGCTCTGAGTGCTGGTGCTGTCGGGGGCAGAGAAGGCGTCTTCCCAGAGGCGCCCGGTAGCGGGGGCAGGTGGGTGGATCGAGGCAGGGCGAGCGGGCTGCAAGTCGTCGCTCAGGAGCTCTTCGAGATCGAACAGCAGATCTTCGGAGTAACGGCGACGCTGCGGCAGAAATAGCAGCTCGGGCTTGTTGAAGCCGAGGATGGTGCGGATCTTTCGCTTGGTCCAGGTCAGCATGTGTTCGCGCAGCCGGGCGCGATCGATGAGCCCGAAGCTTACCAGCGTATCGCTGAGGCGCGCGCCGGTTCGGCGGCACTCGGCGACGACTTCGTGCGCGGTTTCGCTGTCGATGCCGACTTCGGGGGCGAGGATGTCGAGGAGCGCGTTGCGGTCGTCGGAGACGTGTGCCCAGGCTACTCGGCGCCCATAGAACAGGACGCGCGCGCTGACGTCGCCGTCTTTGACGATCAGTTCGCCATCGCCTTGGTCGCGGGCGCGAAAGAGCGCTTGGGCGACGGCTCTGGATTGCGATTGTCCGGGTGCCGGCCGCCGACCTGCGGGGGAGAGGCGGGCGATCAGAATGTCTGGCGCGACGGGCTTCGAGAGGAAGTCGTCTGCGCCGACACGTAGGCCTTCGAGGGCTTCTTCTCGCTTGCTCTTGGCGGTCAAGAGCACGATGTAAGGTTGCAGAGCCAGGCGTGACTCTCTCACACGCGCGCAGACGTCGGTTCCGCTCAGTCCAGGCATCATCCAATCGAGCAGTAGAACGTCGGGTGTGGGATCTCCCAGAGCCAGGGCCAGGGCCTTCTCACCGCTGTCGACGGCCGTCACCTCGTAGTCAGTGCGGGCGCGGATCATGCGGAGTACCAGCTCCCGGCTGAGCGGCTCATCGTCGGCGAGAATGATGCGCATGGCAGACATGGATATCCCTTGACCTGCCTACGGACACGCGCCGGGTGGGATTAGGCTTGTTGCGTGATGGCTAGATTAGCTTTCGAAACAGCTCGACCCGCGAGCTCGAGCCGGTCTTTCGCAGTACATTTTCTTGATGGAATTTTACGGTGCGCGGGCTGATTCCGAGCCGCACCGCGATATCCTCGAAGTTACCGCCGAGGCACAAGAGCTCGAGAATTTGAGCCTCCCGTTCGGTGAGCTTGGTGGTCTTGCCGAGCGCGGCAATCCGCTGCTGTATCTTCGATCTCTTGCCTTCCAAGCCAGGTAGCGCATCCGCCGAGGTGTTCGCGGGCACCTGCCAAGCGTCCACGAGTTGGTCGCGCAGCGTGCGCTCGTGGAATTGAAACGCGATCAACGTGTACGTCTCCTTGCCAACCACGAACGTACCCACGATTTGGCGCGGTGAGCTCGCCCTATCCCACAACTCCGCCCAATCTTCCGGATTGCGAAACGCACACATCGAGTACGCCAGCCGTTCGCTGGCCATGATCAAGTTCGATTGGCGAGCCGTGATGGTCAGTCCACGCGGGGTGGGTTTCTGGTAGTCGTTTCGGTTCATGAACCAACGAATGAACAGCGCGCGCGCGCCATTCTCGAGCGGATGCTGACTGACGAATTCGGCGGCCAGGCGCGCCCCAGGGTCGAGCTCCGTCGACTTGATGTCGGCCGCGTTCGTCAGCATCCGGGCGTGCCACACCGAGTCGAGCGAGCCACCCCGCATTTCGTCTCGGGAAACTTCGAACGTGTGGGGCTCGGCGCGAAACTGCGCGCGGGCGATTTTGGCGGACTCTTCACCCTCCAGTTCGCGAATTAGTTCTACGATTGAGTGCTCGTCAGAGGCTTTCGCAGCTTCGAAAGCGAGCGTGCCTCGTTCGTCTTCGGGCACGTTGAGCTGCTCGATGCGCGGTACATCGCGATCCAGAAAGAACAGGTCGTCCATCCCGGCTTTGGGTGGAGAACCGGCGGCGCCCAGTTCGCCCACCAAGAACTCTCGCACGGGGCGGTAGATGGCTTGATACCTTTGCGCGTTCTCGCGTTGGGCACGCGCGACGAGGGCAAGCCGTGCCAGGACGTGCGGGCGCAGGCCGGACGTCGTTCGTTCGATGAAGGATTGGCTCGCGAGCCACTCGAAGAGCTCTGGCGCGTGACTCGAGGCTTCATTCGGGTTGGCGAGCAACACGTGCTCGAGCAGATCGGGCGTCGTGGTGTGTGCCAACGCGCACACGTCGAGAGCCAGCTGCTGCGCACGCGTCGCCGTGCGTAGCCCTAGCGCTTGGGTCAAGATGCGTTGAAGTTCGCGCAGTTGTTCTTGGCCGAACAAAGCCGTGTCGGTTTTCTTCGTTAGCTCGGCGGCGAGGGCCAAACCGAGCGGGTAGCCACCAACGAAGTCCAAAATCGCGCGCTGCACGGCAGCGGGTACTGCGCGATGCTCGAGAAAGAGCTGGGCGTCTGCCTCGGGCCAAGGCGCAAGCTGCCAGCGTCGGGTCAGCCCCGACCAGGCCGGATCGATTGTCAGGCGTGCAGAGGGAGGGTGGCGCGAGGCAACGACGAGCAGCACGTCACTCGGCAAGCCCGGTATGAGTTGTCCGAACAACCAGGGCTCGAGCTCGCTGACTCGTTCATAGGAGTCGAGCAGGAGAACTGGCCTGGGAGCGGAGGGATTGGCTCGCGCTGCTTCGATCAGCAGCGTCGCGTTTCGAGTGAACCAGCGCTGCAGTTCTTCCCCGCCATCGCTATTGGCTTCAGCGGCGTCGACATACCCGACTGGCCAGGACGAGTTCAGGCACTGCCGTGCGAACTCGAGCAGGAGACTGGTCTTGCCGACCCCTGCTTGGCCAGTGAGGTAGAGCAGCGAGCAATCCCGATCGTCGAGCAGCGAGTCGAGCAAACCGAGATCCGATTGCCGCCCGACGAACGCCCGCGAGCGCGCTTCGCTCAGGCGCTGTCCCAGCGTCGACGAAGGTGGCGCGAGCGGGGCAACTGGCTGCAGCTTCGACTTGATCATGGCTTTGTCTGCGGAACCCAAGGGCGGGCGAGCTCCAAAGGGGTCCAGGGCACGTATGCCCAGGTGTCACGACAGAACGGCCAAGCGCAAGAAAGAAACGCGCACTAGCCACCGGCGAACACGAGCTCGCCTGTCTAGATTAGGCCTGTGGGCCTCCGAAACGCGAATGAAGGCGCGATGTTGGGCTATCAGCGCTAGGCAGTGTATCGCTGGCACGCTGCGTTGTCCGTGCCTGCGACAATCTGTCGTCTAGACATGACACGGATTCTATTCGACGCGACCGGCGGTCGGTTCGGCCTTTGGGAGTCCAACTATCTAGTCAATGCTGTTTGCCAAAGGTCGAGTCCACTCGCATTGGTAGCGGCGCCACGAGCAGTCCGCCTTCGTGCTGTGCGTTTGGGCAGGATCCCAAACCTGTCCAAGTAGTCAGCACGGATTGGTTCGTATCTCGCTGGTACGATCGGAGCGGACCCGATGAAGGCAGCAAAACCTGCACCGGAGGGCAGTCTCGTCCGCAGACGTCGGATCGGAACTCGCCTGTTGCTATCTGCCACAGTGTTGAGTGACCCTGCCCACGATGGACTGGTCAGCGGTGGCGCTGCTGCTCGCTGAACGAGCGAGCATACCGGCCGTACTTCTCAGCCCGCAAGGGGAGATTCTTCTCGTAACACCGGCGGCCGAGCGCGCGCTCGGCTGGAGTTTCGACAGCGTTGGTAGCGATTGGATCGAGCGCTACGTCGTGCGTACTGCAACCGCAGCCGGTCGATGGTTTCTGGAGAAGACTTTGGCTGGGGCCTTGCGCCGGTTCGAACTCGAGATCCTCACCTCCAAGGGTCCCGCAACTGCGAATTTCGAATCGTGTCCCGTGGGCAGCAATGACGGCAGAGGCGTGCTGCTGCTCCTCGAGAAGCTGGTTCTGACTTCGCGCAATGCCCCCGTAACTGATTACGATTACGAAGTTCGCGAGTTGGCGACGGATACCTTTGCTCTTGGCTCGCTCTGGGCACTCGGCTCCGAGCGCAGGACCGAGACGGGCAAGTGCTACGAAGTTTTACACGGACGGCTCAGCCCATGTGAACCGTGCCCGCTGCGCACGCCGGAGCGAGATTCAGCGCCTCGGGCGGTGGTGCGAGCGCGCGGGAATATGGGCGAATACGAGCTGACGACCGCGACTGCGATGGACGAAGATACCGCGCGGATTTCCGTTCGCCGTCTATCGATGGCCTCCTTCTCGACGATCCTGCACGCGAAGCTCGACGAACTGTCGACTCGTGCCCAACTCTCGAGACGCGAGCGTGATGTGCTCGGGCATTTGATCTTCGGGCATCCGTTGGAAGAGATCGCGAGCACGCTGCATATCACGCCGCGCACAGTGAAGTTTCACCAGACGAACCTGCTGCAAAAGCTCGGTGCAGATTCGCGGAGCGATCTGATGCGTCTGGTCTTTTGGCGTTGAGCGCGCCCCCACATGCCCCCGTACGTGGAGCGCGATACTACCCTTTCGAACAGTTGTGCCGACGCGCGAGGCCGAATAGCCTGAAAAATTGACTGGGGATGGATATGGACGCTCCAAGCGAAGCAGCGGTGACCGTCGCAAGAATCGACAGCACAGGAGCTCCCGTGGAGCACGTAGCGCATCGGTCTACCCAGGTTCTCACCCACCTCACTGAGCTGGTGAAGCGTGGTGCGAGTGGTGAGTTCATCTGCGCGTCGTCGACGCTGGAAGTGCATGTTCACCTACAGCTCGGTCGTCTCGCTTGGGCGACTGACTCGCGGCATGCGTTCGTCTTCACACGCCATTTGCAGGAGCACGCACAATTAACGAAGGATCAATTTCGCGAGGTCTTGGATGAATGCCGTCGCAATCACCTACCTCTAGGCGAAACCCTGATTTTATGGGGGCTCGCCACGCTCAGCCAAGTGCGAGCTGCCTTGCGGCATCAAATCGCGTTTGCTTTGACGGAATTGTCGAAGGCGACCGGTGGGCAACAAGTGTTTCTAGAGCGGGTCGAGGGCTACAAGCGCTACGCCTCCGAGCTCACCTTCGAGCTCAGCGAATTCGATGAAGAGCTGAATCCAGAGCCTGAGTCCGGAGTCACGGGCAGCGCAACGCCGCAGGGACTGCTGCGTCAGATCCGCGATGCGGTCAGTGACGTTGCCTGGATTGAGCTATTGGAAGGCGAATCCGTCGTCGATCAAGATCCGCCCGGCTCCGCCCAGCGTGTGCTCCCCCCCGTGCCGAGGCTCACGCTGCGCGACGGGGCGGAGCTCGTGACACTGCGCTCAGCGCGTGGTGCCTTGGTGGGCGTCTCGCTTCGTGGCGGGCGCACACTCTGGTGCCGGGTGGGGGTGGATTCGACCTTTGCGTCGGCGGTCTCTGCGTTGTCGGCGGTGGCCGGTTTCGATGAGGCGACACTGCCAACCCCTCGCTCTGGCGCCCTGCGACGCTGGGTCTTCGGCGATACCATGTCTCCCGAAGTCTGTGAGCTGGAGGACTTCCTCGGCCGTGCGCCGGATCTGATGGCGGCATTGCTCGTGCTGCCGGTCGGCAAAGAGCTGGTCCACGGCGTGGGTCATCAAGACATTCCCTTCGACTGGTGTCGGGACCTCGTGCGGCGCCGAGCGCCGCTATTTGCCCTCGAACGAGACGTTTTTTCGGAGCCACCTCCGGGGACCGTTCAGGATTTCGAAGGCTTGGGCTTTTGCCAGAGATCAATCGCCAGCGCGGAGGCGGGCTTTTGGTGTTTCGGCGCCGAACTCGCTCGGCCTGCCGGCGCCTCGGTATGGATTTTCATCAAGCGCGAGGCGAGCCAAGGGCTCGGCTGGGCCTATTTGACCGCGCTGACGCGTCGACTCGACGCACTTCCGGATTGGCAGGCCCGTGCGGAATGAGTTTGCGGAAAACTACCGTTCAGAGGCTGAGCAGGAGGCTATCCGCGTGCTGCTCGTCGACGACGATGGCGTGCTGGTTCGTGCCCTGCAGCGCGTGCTCGTGCTGCAGGGGTTCTCTGTCGACACCGCGCCGGACGGGCGTGTCGCGCTCAGCCGCCTCGAGAAGAACGACTACGACGTGATGCTGCTCGATCTGCGCATGGGTGGCATGGATGGCATGGAGGTCTACTCGCGCAGCCGAGAGGGCTCGCCGCCCGCGACCATCATTCACTCGGCGCACATCGATGTGCAGACCGCGGTCACGGCGACACGCGCGGGCGTCCAAGACGTGATGCAGAAGCCAGTGCCGGAGGAGGTGTTGGCTGCGCGCATTCGCGAGCTCGCCAAGCAGCGCCGCTCTCTCAGCGCGCCACCGAGCGCCACTCCAAGCGGCACCGGCGCTCAGCAGCCTGCTTTGCACTTGGTGGGCAGCAGCCCGCAGAACGCCGAGCTATGCGACCAAATCCGGCGTGTGGCGCATTTTCGCGACGTATCGGTGATGATTCAAGGACCCACCGGGACGGGCAAGGAGCTCGTTGCACAGGGGGTCCACGCGTTGACGTGCCCGAGCGAACCGTTCGTGAGCATCAACTGCGCGGCGGTTCCGGAGCAGCTCTTCGAAAGCGAGCTGTTCGGGCACGAGGCAGGTGCGTTCACGAGCGCCAAGGCCTCGCGCGTGGGCTTGCTGGAAGAAGCGGGCTGCGGCACACTGTTTCTGGACGAAGTGGGCGAAATGCCGCTTGCATTGCAGGCCAAGCTGCTGCGCGTCCTGGAGATCCGCCAGTTTCGTCGCGTGGGCGGTACCCGCACACGCGTATTGGGAGCGCGCGTGGTCAGCGCCACCAATCGCCCGCTCAACTCGACGCTCAGCGGAAGCATGCGTTCGGATCTGTTCTTCAGGTTGGCTGGCTATGCGATCCGCACGCCCGCCTTGGTCGAGCGGATTTCGGACATCCCCGAGCTGGCTGCGCATTTTCTCGCCCAATTTGGCCGCAAGCACCGCGTCGATGGCGTGCAATTGAGCCCGGAAGCGTTGGCCATCCTTGCCGCGCATTCTTGGCCAGGCAACGTGCGCGAGCTGCGGGCCGTCCTCGAGAATGCCAGCATCCTGGCCTCAGACGGGCTGATCCGGCGCGAAGACGTGGAAGCCGCGCTTCGAGCCCGCGTCGCAGAATCGCAATCGGATCTGGCACCGGCCAATTGGGAGCAGGGCCCGATATCTGCGCCCGGTTCGCCGCGCGCTCGCTCGACGCTGCGCTCGACTTCGCTGCCCAATTTGCAGCGCGAAGTGATTCTGCGCGCGTTCGAAGAGTCGCAACGGAACCTATCGCGCACCGCGCTCGACCTCGGTATTCCGCGTTCTACGCTGCGCGCGCGCCTCAAGCGCTACGGCGCGCGTTGAGCGCGGCTCAACCACAAGAGAAGACGAAGCGCGTGAGCTCGAGCCGCGCTACGACGAGGTTGCTCTCCGCGAGGTCGAACACGACCTGTGCGAACCGCGCGCCGGCCAGCGGCCGAATGATTTCAGCGCGGGTGGCTGAAAACAGCACGATTTCTTCGATAGCTTGACCCGGCTCGGACTCGCTGAACGCCGCGCTCTGTTGCTGCAACAAGGACCTCGCGATGGACGCGGATTCCTCGAGCGAGAAGCCTTCGCTCGCGGCCCAATGCAGCGGCGCCCCCGTGCTGGAGTCTACGACTGCGATGGCGCGGACGCCGCTCGGCAGGCTGCTCGCTTGCGGCCTGCGTCGCGATGCGGGCCACTCCGATACCGTGAAATTGCGGGCGGCCTCGTCTTGGACGCGCATGGCTTCCATGATCACGAAGCTCAGCGGCTGAGCGATCGAGCGCAGCTCGGTCGTCAGGTGCCTGGCGATGGTGATGCTCGGATTCGGCCAGGCCACGATGGCGATGGCGGCCTGCTCACCGCGCAGTGAGCTGGTCTCCGCGTCGATTAGCTCACCCTTGCGGATTACCAGGGTTCCCGTGTGCTGGGCGCAGGTAACGGTCAGGGTGCAGGTTTTGCGCTCCATTTCCATCAGCTGCAGAAATGACGCGAGGCTGACGTTCTGTACGTGCCCGCGTACGGTTTGACTGAGCTCCGCGGTCAGGCGCAACACGACTGCCTTCACGTCGATCGGCTTGGCAAAATAGCCCGCCGCGCCCAGCGCGTTGACCCGCGATACGGTCTGATCATCGTCGGAGGTGGACATGGCGAACACCGGCACTTCCGGGCAATGGTTCGCGGCCCAGGCCAAGATCTCGAAACCGTCCAGTCCGGGCATCGTCAATTCGGTGAGGATGAGATCCACGCCCGAATCACTCACCAGCTGCACCGCCTCGGCGCCGTTGCCAGAGGTGACGATGGTCAGGTCGGGGCGCTGCCGCGCGATCGAGCGAGAAAGCAGCCGTGCCTGCGCGGGATCTTCTTCCACGATCAGCACGCGCGTCCCGACGGCGGCGGTCATTGGGGCTCTTCGCAACCCGGCAAGAAGACCGAAAAGCACGTCCCGCTCGCGTCGTCGGTCAGCTCCAGCGAGCCATCGAGGCTTTCGGCTGCCTGCTGGGCGACGGCCAGGCCGAGGCCGGTGCCCCCGAGCTTGGTCGAGAAGAACGGATCGAACACGTACTCCCGCAGATCCTCCGGGATCCCCGGCCCATCATCCCAGACGCGGACACACACGTAGAACGAAGTGTCGGCGCGCGGGCGACGCGGGGGAAGCACCGGGAACGCGGTCACGATCACACAGCGAGGCTTGTCCGACGCCTCCACCGCGTTCAAGAGTAGGTTGACGAAGATCTGCTCGAGCACGAGCGGATTGCCGCGCACCCACTGTGCGCGCGGCGCTACGTCCATGCGCAAGCGGTGAGCGCCGCCTTGATAGTGCGAGCTCAGCGAGCCGAGCGCGCGGTTGATCACCTCGCGCAAGGGCACTGGCACCGACACGTTGGGCCCGAGTCGCGCGTAGTCGAGCAGAGCGTCGACGGTGAATTGCAGGGTCGCGCTCGCCTTCGATAAGTCCTTTACGGTTTCGGAGAGCGCGGTCGGCGCGATCGTGGCTCCGCTCACCTCGAGGAAGCACGCGCTGTAGACGACGCTGGCCACCGAACTCCGGATGTCGTGGGCGATGCTGGCTACGAGGCGCTCTGTCGAGTCCAGGCCCTGTCGGCGCAGCCGCTCGGACTGGAGGAGATGCTTTTCGGATACCTCGCGCATGAGCAGCAGGTAGGTCCCTTGCCCCGCCGAATAGCGCGTACATCCAAGCACATTGTGGGGCGCTCCGCGCGGTCGCCATTCGACGGCTTCACCCGTTGGGGTGCGCTCCAGCAAGCGCCACAGGTCGACCGGAAGAGCGCGCGCTTGCTCGCTGATCGCCACGCGACGCAGGAGCGCGGTCGCAGAGGGAGTCGCCAGCTTCAACTGGCCATTGCCTGCGCATAACAGAAGCGGCGCTTCGACCGTCGCGAGATCGAGGGCGCTCGAGCCGCGTGTGCCGCTTTCGGCAAGGTCCAATTCGCCCATCATCGTGCACTTAGCAAGACGCACACCATCGTTCGAAAGTGGGACGCTTCGAGATCCGCGCCGTCAACGCGACGAGCAGGTGGCCATTTCGGCCACGTCCATCTCGGAATCGGTCATGGCCAACCCCCGCGGGCAACTCGGGTGAAGCCTCGCCGATTTCTCTCGGCCTGTCGGATTTCGCGCGATCCGGCGGGTGAGGCGCCTTGGCCCAGCGATTGCAGCGTGGCTCATACCCCACCCGAAGGAGTTACGCATGGCCAATATCAAGGAAGCGCTCAACAAAATCATGCAGCTCGACGGCGCGCTCGGAGCGTGTGTCGTCGACAGCAACAGCGGGATGATGCTCGGCTCGGAAGGCGGCTCCGGTCCGATCAATCTCGAAGTCGCGGCGGCCGGCAACACCGAGGTCGTGCGGGCCAAGCGTAAGACGATGAAGGCGCTGAACCTGAAGGAGACCATCGAGGACATCCTGATCACCTTGCAGGCGCAGTATCACTTGATCCGGCCGCTCAGCAGCAACGACGCTCTGTTCATCTATCTCGTGCTCGACAAGTCGCGCGGCAACTTGGCGATGTCACGCCACACACTGGCTGGCGTCGAAAAAGACTTGACGGTCTGAGCCCCAATTTCAGCAAAAGGAACCACGAAGATGCCCTCCGAAAAGCAACTCAGTGACGCTCTCGAAAAGATTGAATCCGACACGAACGGGTTCATCGCCGCATCGCTCGTCGACCTCGACTCCGGCATGACGTTGGCGATCCGGGCCGCGCGCTCGGACTTCGATTTGACGGCCGCGAGCGCGTACAACAGTGAGCTCGTCAAGCAAAAGCTCAAGATCATGAAGACGCTCGGGCTGACCGGCACGATCGAAGACATGCTCATCACACTCTCGGACCAGATTCACTTGGTCAAGCTGGTGAGCCCGGGCACGTTCCTCTATCTCGCAGTGGACAAGAAGCAGAGCAATCTGGCAATCGTCCGCAATGCGGTCAACAAGCACGCCGCTGCACTCGTCTGAGTCAGGCCGCCGAGCGCCGCTCCGCGCGTTCTCTCATGGCGATCATCGACGAATCAAAGGGCGTCCTCGTCGTCCGGATCGTGTACGACGGGCCCGCGATGTCGGGCAAGACGACCAGCCTGCGGGCCCTCGCACGCGGTGTTTCGAGCCGCGTCGAATGCCCCGACGAGCTGGGCGGGCGCACGCTCTTCTTCGATTGGGTCGACTACGTGGGCGGCTTGTTCGAGGGGCGGCAAATTCGCTGCCAGATCGTCAGCGTTCCGGGGCAGCGCGCCCTCGCGCATCGCCGCAGGCTGCTGCTCGAGAGCGCAGATGCGGTAGTGCTCGTGCTCGACACTCGGCAGGGCGAGTGGGAGTCGGCGCTGAGTTGGGTCCGGGAGACAGCCCCCTATTGCCGTGCAAAAGACCCGCCGGTCGGGCTCGTCTTGCAAGCGAACAAGCGTGATGCGCTAGACGCCATCGGGCGCGAAGAGCTGCGCGATGCTCTGAGTCGCATCGCGCCGCTGGCGGTCGTGCCGTCGTCAGCCGCGACCGGGGAGGGAGTTCGCGAAGCATTCGTGCTCGCGGTGCGGCTCGCGCTGGATCGCGTGCGCGCGCTGTCCGCCACGGGCCAATTGAGCGTCGGACGCCCATCGGAAGATCACGCGCATGAATTGCTCGAGCGCATGCGTGCCGCGGAGCAGGCCGGAACCGTACCGGTGAACGAATCCTTCGCGCAGTCGGTCGCCAGTTCGCTCGCTGCGGAGCTCGACCCCTGGGAGCAGGAACGAACCGACGAGCCTGCCGCGGACCATGCCGAGTCGACGGATGAACGCTCGTTCGTGCCCGACCCGATGATGCCCGGCGGCATGATCTGGCCACCGGTCGACGGCCGCGCGCTCTTGCACGAGGTCGCGCAGCTCAGCATTCGCCCCGCGCGAACGGGGCGCGCGGATTGGTGCGGCTCCGGTTCCGGCTTCCGCTTTCATTCCTTTGGGCAGGCCGTTTTTAGCGATCAATCGAGCGCCCGCAATGATCTGATCGAGTGGGCGCGGCAACACTCGGCGAACGCTGCGCATCTGTCGAGCGGCCGCGCCGTGATCCTCGCCGATGCGGGCCGCGGCCGACTCCGGCTTTGGCAAATCGTGCGTGCGGATGATTCACTGCGCGAGCGGCTGGCGGTCGCCGTGGGCTTGCCCGAACCAAAACGAGTCGCGAGCGAGGTCTCGAACATCGCGCTGCGACTGGCTCTGGCGCGCGAGTCCTTCGCGCAAGCCTCGGTCGATCTGCCGTGTACGCTGTGGACGGTCGGCGCGAGCGGAAGTTCGCGACCAAACTTCGTCGGACTGATGCCGTATCGCGCCAGTTCTCGCGTTGCGGAGCTTTCGGGCAGCGCCTTGATCGACCGCGAGCTGAGACCGCACTTGCGTGAACTGCGGCGCTCACGCGAAGACTACGACGAGGTGGGAGCTGAGTTGCTGTCACTCGCCGAACACTCGGGCGAAAGCGCCGTGCGTTGGCTAGCGCAGATCGTGTTGCAAATTTGAGCTCAACTCGGCAACGCCTTGGGCGCGGGGCTGCTTGGGGCGGCCGCGATATGCGGTGCGTTCGCTAGCATTTGCGTCAGCACGTCCCAGCGGGCGTCGCCCTGAACCGGTCGCAATTCGACGAAAAGTGAAAGCTCGATGCCATCTCTAAACAGCCGCAAAGCCATGCCGTCCGCGCGCAGGGCTCGGCCGGCGAGGTAATCATCCACGTCGATCGTCCGCAGCCCATTAACCTCGAGCAGGATGTCTCCGTATCGGACACCAGCCTCGGCGGCGGTGCTCCCAGGCAAGCAGCCCAGAACGGGAATGCCCTGCACGGCCTCGGCCAGTGCTTCGAGCTGTTCGCGACGAATCATTGGTTTCTCCTCATTGACCTAAGACATCAGCCAGCGGCGTTTGGCGCGTAGCCTATACACCTACATTGGCTGCTTGTTGCAAAAAGTCCAGGCGAGATTCGTGAATCAAGAACACATCGCGCGGTTGCAGTGGAGTCCAGTTGCGAGTCGAGCCGCGCCAAGTTTTCTGCCGCGTTGCGGCACCGTCTCCGATTGGTCCGCATCGCGACCCATTGGCAAGGATTTGAAGTTTGGACTCGAGCAGCTCGACACGACGGGATTCGGACGCCGCCAGCGAGCCCGATCACGAATTGTTGCGGGTCTTTGCGGAGCACGGCCTCGCGCTCGATTCGACGCTGTGCGAGATGCTGAACGAGCACTATTCACACCGAACGGAGCGCCGCGGTGCGGGCTACACCCAAGCCACGCGCCACTTGGCGCGCCTGGTGAATCGCCCTCGGGAGCACGGCGAACACTTCGCATTGCCCACGCTTTTCGCGAGTCCCGCGGCCAAATCCAGCGTCGACACTTTGCGCCATTTGCCCAACCAGCTCGAGCGCGAGGAGAGCCACTTGCTGGCCACGATCATCGCCGATCTCGTGTTTCCGCGAGCAGCACCCGACGCAACGGCCAACGCTGCTCCCGACGCCATCACCGAGCTGCCCGCGTGGCCCGATGATCTCAAGATCGGCACCTGTCCGTTGGCCGAGAAGTACTTTCTGGAGCTCGCAGAAGCGTTCGTGCGCCGTAAGGGTCTAGCCAATGTGCTGATCTCGCAAACCAGCGAGCCGCTGCTGATAGAAAAAATCAACTTGGGTGATGATCACTCGTGCATTAGCGTCGCTCCGCTGCGCTTGAACGGCGTGGTCTTGCCGCCCGGCAGCTTGTTCGGCGTTCGCTACGAGGTGCCCGTGGCCCTGCGCAAAAATCGAGATTTACCCGGCGAAATTATCCCGATCAGCGCATGCTCGGGTTTCCGCTTCTTGCGCTTGAGCACCTTGGCGGTCTCGCCGAAAAATCGCCAACGCGCGTTCACCGCGCACTTCCAAGCGCAGGTCGACGCCGGTCTATTCGCCCCGGGTGACACGACGATCGAGCAACTCCGTCGTCTCGCACAGAGACAAATCTAGCATGGGCGCCTCACTCGACTCGCTGAAGGTTTTCTACTCGCAGGACATGGTCTCCGAGTCGGGGCGGCGAGTTTCGCCCAGCGACCGCAAACCGCGCGACGTAGCCGAAGCGCTGCAGCGCACCTCGTGGCCCATCGAACTGATTGCCCCCGAACCGACCTCCCTGGTCGACATCTGCCGAATTCACGAGCCAACCTACGTCGAAGACGTGCTGGAACTACGCCGAGCCAGCGGCTTCGGCTCGATCTCCGCCTCGGTGGCGCGCTCGTTGCCCTACACGTGTGGAGCCTGCTATGGCGCAGCCTTGGTGGCCCTGAAAGAGGGCATCAGCGCCTCGCTCTCTTCCGGTTTTCACCACGCCGGGCCAAGTGGCGCGCGTGGCTTCTGCACCTTCAACGGCCTGATGATTACCGCCGCGCAACTGCTCGCCAGTGCGCGCGTCACACGAATCGCAATCATCGATTGTGACTATCACTATGGGGACGGCACGCAGGCCATCATCAACGCGCAAAAGCTCTCGGATCAGATCCTACACGTGAGCTTCGGCCTAACCTACAAAGTACCTGCCCAGGCAGAAGCGTACCTAGCCGAAGTCTATCGGCTGCGAGCGGTGCTCGAAAAGAATCGGCCCGGGATCATCTTGTATCAAGCCGGCGCGGACACCCACATCGACGATCCACTGGGCGGCCTATTGACCTCGGAACAAATGCGCGAGCGCGATCGCGCCATGTTCGCGATCGCCTCCGAGCTGTCGATCCCTCTGACCTGGAACCTCGCGGGCGGCTACCAAATCGAGCCCGATGGTACGATCCCGCGGGTCGTCGCTCTGCACCTGAATACGTTCGAAGAAGCATTGCGCATCTGGCGCCTAATTTAGCGCTATGTATGCTTCATGAGGCAGGGCGCCACACGCCTGAAATTAGTGCTCCGAGTGCTGCTGGCGGCGGTCATGATCGCTGCGGGCGTCTTTCATTTCGCGAAGCCTGCCGGGTTCGTCGAGATCGTGCCTGCGTTCCTTCCTGCGCCGGAGTTTTTGGTACTCTTGAGTGGCGTGTTCGAAATCCTGGGCGGGGCGGGTCTGCTCTACGCACGCACTCGGCGGCTGGCTTCGTTCGGGTTGATTGCGCTCTTCGTCGCGGTGTTTCCGGCGAACATCAATATGGCGTGGAACGACATTCAGCCGGACGGCGCGCATGTGCCAACGGCGCTACTCTGGCTGCGGCTACCGCTGCAGGCCGTATTCGTGCTCTGGGCATGGTGGGTGGGAAAGCCAGCCGAGACTGACTGAGCACATGGCCCATTCGATGCATTGCTTTCCGGCGTCGAAAGGAAACCCGATGAAAACTCCTGATTCGAAGCAAGCTGAGGCGGCAATCCCCATTTCGGGCCCGCCCCACGTGGTGGAGGTCGCGGGCGCTACGTTAGGCGCGGTCGGTGGTGCTGCCACCGGTGCGGCAATGGGCGGACCGCTGGGGGCGGTGGTCGGCGCAGTGATCGGTGGTGCCATGGGTGCATCCAGCGGTTGGGCCGCCGACAAGGCCACCTCCGATCAAGCCGAAGTGGACGCGCAGCTCGACGAAGAAATTGGCGTCACGGCGGGCACCGTCGGCTCGCCGAATTTGAAGCATCCTCCTTCCAAGATCAACGCGCCCTCGGCCGCTGCGGCGGGCGCGAGCAGCGTGGCCAGCGACGCAGAAAGCGATGCTGCCGGTCCAATGCAAACGCCTGATTGAGTTGCGGTACGAGTCCCCTGGCGCGCCACCTGATACTGGTCGTCGACGATCGGCTGAATCTGCCCACTCCCGATTTCGTGGACAAGTTGCGGTCTGGGGTGTGTCGCGGTAGGAAACGCCTGGTTTGGCCTACTTCGTCGTCTTCACGGCTTTGGTCTTTTGGGCGGCGACGTTTTCGATCTTCTTCACCTCACAAGGCACGACCCTGCTCGAGTTCTTTCTCGGACGGTACGAAGCACCGCCCGACCATCTGAACACCTGGCGCGATATGGGAGTCGAGCAACCCTCCGGTTTGTTACGCGAGGAGCGTGTGCTCTTCCCGCCCGGCCGTCAAAACGGTCCTGTGTTGCTGCGCCAAGTGCGCTATCGCGCACCGAATAGCCGGCAGATCGTGCACGTTGCTCCGGAAGAGCGGCTGCGGCGAAGGCGAGTCAGCGCGCGGACGCGCGAGAGTTAGTGCGCCGCGGCGCGGACTACGCCTTCTGCCACGTGTACATCCATCAGCCAGATGGAGGATTCATGGTCACGTAGACCGTGGCCAAGATTTGCCCGTTGGGTAGCGTTGTGCGCGGCAAGACCTGCACGTTCTTGAAGCCCTTGATCGTGGCGCCGGGGCCGCCGAACAAGGTGGTGAAGGTGCTGAGGTCGCTGTCCTCATCGGCAAACGTCACTTCGAACTTGCATTTCACGCCGCGACATTTGATCTCGCCCAGGTTGGCTACCGAAGAGTGCAACGCGCGAAACCCATCCTGGATCGCCGAAACGTGCATGAAGCCATCTTCCGCCGGATTGGCGGCTTCGTACTCGGCAACGAACGGGAAAGTTTGAGGTGGATCGGCGCCGGGCTCGGGGGCAATGGTCTCTGGCTCGGGGGGAGCTTGCGGCTCCGCCGCCTTTCCACGCGCCACCGCCTCGGCTTGCGCTGGCGCGGGCGTGACGATGTAGCGGATCTGGGTTTGGACGGGGGCAGGTTGAGCTTCGGGAATTGCGCGCGCAGAAGCGCGCTGCCGCGCTGCTGTGCCGCTATCGAAGTGTTGATAGGCGGCAAGCAGCGCAGCTCCCAAAAGGACTCCTGCGACCGGCACGAGGACCGTTCGTAGGTTTGCCATGTTCGGTCAGCCGTCGTAGCGAATTGCGGTCAAGTAGGGCGCGCCCGAAGTGTTTTCACGATGCAGCAACGCGCGATGCAGCGCGACACCGTTCGCGGGCACCCACAACGAAACCTCCGCGGGTACGTTTCCGCACTGGCTGGCAGTCGCGCTCGCGAAGGAAGTGCCATTGTAATAGTAGCTGAAGCCCTGTGCGCACACGTCGTGATACTGGTTGTCGCCCTGAGCGCTCCACTTGATGGGCACGTATTTCTCGTTCGCGTCCGACAAGGGCAACGGAGTGATCCAAGTCAGGGCCGTGCCACCACAAGCGTTGTAGACACGGTGATGGGAAAACTCCCAACAATCCGCGCCGTCCCCGTACACCTCGGGATGTCCCGCGCGCCCCATCAGCCAGCGCGGCGCCGCCTCCACGTCTCTAGTCAGCGTCGTACTGCCTCCGAGCACGCCGAGACACGCAGCGAACAGCGACAGTTTGACCTTCAGCCCACGATTGATTGACACCATTTGCCATCTCCATTCGTAAGGTCGGCGCACGAGACTCGCCGACGACTTCGGGCACTCTACGAGTGGAAGCCTTGCGAGGTCTTGTATGTCTTTGCACTCAGTGCGAGTACGCACATGGTCAGTCTGTCACTGGCGGCTTTCGCCACGAATGGCAGTTTGTTCCTTAACGGAGAGCCCCGTTCGGATCCGTGCGAACGTACTAGTCCCGGAGCAAGAAGCGTAGCTCGGGTTTTCGCGCGCAGACGAGGACTAGGCACGTTCAGGCCGCGAGCTCACGGCGATAGAGCTCGAGCTCGTCCGCGAAGGCCCGCGCGAAATGGGGACGTTCGTGGAGGCGGCGGTGATACTCGGCGATGGAGGGCCAGCGCTTCAATTCCACGGGCGCGACCCGGGACCAGTTGAGCACTGCAAACAGGTAAGCGTCGGCGACGGAAAACTCGTCGAGCAGGAACGAGCGGTCGCTGAGTCGTGCTGCGAGCCAATCGAAGCGCGTGTCGACTTTGCTCAGGGCGTAGGCTTTCACTTCGTCGTGAGCCGTGCCATCCAGTAGGGGGACGTAGATGGTTTTGTGCAACTCCGTGCCAATGAAGCACAACCATTGCTGCAAGCGCGTGATGCCCTGAGCATCCTGGGGCGCCAACTGCGCATTGGGGAACTCACGCGCGATCGCTTGCAGAACGGCCGCGTTCTCCGCGATCCGTTCGCCGGATGGCGACGAGTTGGAGCCCGCCGGCAGCTCCAAAACGGGCACGAGTCCGAGGCTACTCACGCTGCGAAAGTCTTGGTCCAGGCTGGTGCGCTTGGTCTTGGCGTCGACTTGGACGAACTGGGCGTGGGCGCCGGCTTCATACAGCGCGATGCGGCTCGCCAGCGAGCAAGCCAGCGGAGAAAAGTAGAGTTTTATCATGGGTTTGGACATGGTTTTTGGTTCCTGTCCCTGAGCATGGGCGGCCTTTGGCAATGCGTCCAACGCATTGTCGTGATAGGAGCAATGCGTTGAACGCATATGGTGAGTAGCTTGCGCCCTCAGTTGGAGATGCGAGATTTGGAGTTGGTGCTCGCGCTCGCGGAATCGGGCAGCACGGCGGCGGCGGCGGCCAGCTTGCACCTCACCCAATCGGCGATCAGTCGTGCGCTGACTCAAACGGAGGAGCGCGTTGGGGTGCGCTTGTTCGAGCGCGTGGCGCGCGGGGTCGTGCCCAGCGCGGCGGGCAAGATCTTGATTGCCGGTGCGCCCCGTCTCCTCGGCGAGCTGCGGGAGTTGGAGCGATCGCTTCACGCGCCCGTAGCGCCGCCCAAGCGCGTGCGCATCGTGTGCGAGTGCTACACGGCCTACCGCTGGCTACCGTCTGCAGCCGCGCACCTGAACGAGTCCATGCCCGATCTCGAACTGAGCGTCGATACCGCGCACACGCTCGATCCCGTCGCAGGCCTACTTCGCGGAAAGATTGACGTCGCACTATTGACCACGAGCGAGCTGCCCAAGACCCACGCTGGCCAAGACCTGCTCGAGCGCCCCCTGTTTTCTGACGAGATCGTGTTTCTACTGTCAGCCCAGCACCGGCTAGCGCGCGAAAAGTCACTCCAGGCCAGTGATCTGTGCGCGGAGCGGCTGATCAGCGGCAACACGCCACCCGCGGAAGCCGCTTGGTTCGTGCGCAGTGTGTTCGGGCGAAAGCGGCCCAAGTTGAAGATCCAACTCTTCCCGATCACGGAAGCAATCATCGATGCCACGCGCGCGGGGATGGGCATCGCCGTGCTCTCGGAGTGGATGGCAAGCAACTACCTCGCAGACGGAGATCTGGTCAGCAAGCGTCTCGCCAAAGGTGCCCTTCGTCGCCCCTGGCGCATCGCCTATCGCCGTAGCGCCCGTGAAGTTGCAGAACGCCTGATCGGCCCACTGACCGCGTCGACACCGAGGCGCTGAGCGTGTGTCAATCGGTATAGCGCGGGAAAACAGCGGCGCCCGGCCGCGCGAGCCCACCGAATGAAAACGATCTGGACATTTTCGGCCCGGACGACGACAAGCAGCTCGTGAACCGAGTGGCGTCGCATTTTATTTTCAACACGTCGCACATGGCGTGCTCGCGAGCCGAGCGTCAGCTCGAACGCTCTTCATGTGAGCCGGGGGCGCGCCAACTTCGAGCCGCCAAGGGATGGAAGAACGAATGACACCGAAGCAGACTGGCTCCGCCAAGAACGCCGCCCAAAAGCCGGCCGCCGCGGAAAAGCAACGCGCCGCTGCCGCGAAGCAGGCCGAGAAGGAACGCGCGGCTGCGGAAAAGCAGCGCGCGGCTGCAGAAAAGCAAGAGGCCGCCGCGGAAAAGCAACGCGCCGCTGCCGCGAAGCAGGCCGAGAAGGAACGCGCGGCTGCGGAAAAGCAGCGCGCGGCTGCAGAAAAGCAAGAGGCCGCCGCGGAAAAGCAACGCGCCGCTGCCGCGAAGCAGGCCGAGAAAGAACGCGCCGCCGCCGAAAAGCAAAGCGCGGCTGCGGCGAAGCAAGAGGCCGCTGCCGAAAAGCAGGCCAAGAAAGAACGCGCCGCAGCGGAGAAGCAAGAGGCGGCTGCTGAAAAGCAACGCGCCGCTGCCGAGAAGCAGGCGAAGAAGGAACGCGCCGCCGCTGAGAAGCAAAGCGCGGCTGCGGCGAAGCAAGAGGCGGCTGCCGCGAAGCAGGCCGAGAAAGAACGCGCCGCCGCCGAAAAGCAAAGCGCGGCTGCGGCGAAGCAAGAGGCGGCTGCCGAGAAGCAGGCGAAGAAGGAACGCGCCGCCGCTGAAAAGCAAAGCGCGGCTGTGGCGAAGCAAGAGGCGGCTGCCGAGAAGCAGGCGAAGAAGGAACGCGCCGCCGCCGAAAAGCAAAGCGCAGCCGCGGCGAAGCAAGAGGCGGCTGCCGCGAAGCAGGCCGAGAAAGAACGCGCCGCCGCCGAAAAGCAAAGCGCAGCTGCGGCGAAGCAAGCGGCGGCTGCCGAGAAGCAGCGCGCTGCTGAAGCGAAGCAGGCGGAGAAGGAACGCGCTGCCGCTGAAAAGCAAATTGCTGTCGCAGCGAAGCAGGCGGCGGCCGCCGAGAAGCAGGCGAAGAAAGAGCGCGCTGCTGCCGAAAAGCAGAATGCCGCTGCGGAGAAGCAGGCGAAGAAAGAGCGCGCTGCTGCCGAAAAGCAAAATGCTGCCGCGGAGAAGCAGGCGAAGAAAGAGCGCGCTGCTGCCGAAAAGCAAAACGCGAAAGCCGCGAAGAAGGAGCTTGCCGCTGAGGAAAAGCAACGCAAGGCCGCGGAGCGTGAGCGAATCAAGGCTACGCAGAAGGCCGAGGCCGAGGCCAACAGCGCTTCTGAGCGACAACGCATGACCGAACAGGTCGCCAATCCCGAAGAGTTCGTGAAAAAGCTGACTGAGGCCCGATCGAGCTCGAACCAGCTGGTTGCTTTGTCGGAGCTGGCGAAGCTCGTGGAAGCGCCGCTCAAGAAGCTGTTCGTTACCCACTGGGAAGCAGCGCTAGAAGCTGGCTCTCTGCCTGCGGGCGTGGGCTCTCTCTCGGTTCAATCAGGCAAGGCGAGCGCCCGCAAACTGTTCCTGCTGAGTGATGTCGTCCCCAGCGCCTCGGGCGCGAAGCACTGATCCCAGCACGCAAGCCGCAAGCCCCGCGTTCCCCATGCGCTTCGGCAGCACAGCTACTCGAGAGCTGTGCTGCCTGACGCCCCCGCCCCCCTACGCCCCCCGCTGAGCCTCAATCCCCGAGCACGAATGTGGCTCTCAACGCGCCATACGCCGACTCGAAGTCGCCCCCCGCATCAATCGAGTTCGAGCCGCCGCTTTGGCTGACGCTCGCCCCCGCGAGGAACATCGCTTGCACGCCGAACTCGGCGCCGAGCGCAAAATTGCGGCCGAGGAAATAGTCGCCACCGAAGCCGAGCGTGACTGGGATCAGTGATGCGCTGGCGGTGCCGTCGCTGGTCGAGGTGGTGCACATCGTGGGCGTCGTGGAGCTGCCGGTGCACTCTTGCGATGTGATGGTGGTGGTGAGCGAGGCTCGGGCGTAGCCGACGGAGCCGATGATGTTGGCGCGCGCGCGGCCGTCTTTGGAGTGCCAGACGTCGATGATCGCGGTGGGCGCGACTTGGAAAAGCATCACGTTGCCGGACTGGTCGCCGCTGCTGACGCCGATGCGTGTGAGCCCGAGGCCGAGGCCGAGCGCGAAAGAAGGCGCTTGGTAACCGACGAGGAAGCCGGTGCCTCCGATCGAGAGCAGGCTCGATTGCGCTTGTACGCGCGCTTGCACCATCATGCCGGTCGCGTGCCCGGGAGTCTCTGCCGCCTCGCTCGTCGTTGCGGTCGTTGCCGCGGGGGCGGCTGTCGTTGCCCGCATTCCGGGCGTGAGCTCTGCCTCTGCTTCTTGCGCGCCTGCGAGCCCCGTCATCGTCACGCTGCTCAGCACCCCAACCACTGCCAAGATATGTTTAGTTTGCATCGTCGTTTCCTCCCGCCATGGGCCGAACCCTGTTTGTGCTCGGTCCCTCGGCACCCTCCCGTTAAAGCAAGCAATGCGCCACCGGTAAAGCCCCTGCTTTTCCGCGCTACCACGCAAGTGCGTGAATCAACTACCGTGTCCCAGATTCACACCGTATCCCCTCCCGACGCTTCCGAGATCGCCGTCCGAGCCGCGAGCATGCGGGAAAGTGCCCGAGAAAGCGTGGCCTGACTGAGCGGCTTGGGCACGAACGCGCGCAGCGGTGAAGCGGAGTAATCGGCGCTGGGAGTGCGATTGCCGCTGACGAGGACTACGGGCAGATCGGGCTGTTGTTCGGCGAGCAGGGCGGCGAGGCGTTCACCGTCGAGGCCAGGCATGGCAATGTCGGAGACGACGCAGGCGATGTCGTGCGCGGCTTTCAGCACCGAGAGTGCTTCCTGCCCGTCGGCCACGGCGATGACTTCGAAGCCGTCGGAGATCAACCAGCGCGTGAGGCTGCGGCGCACGAGTTGGTCGTCTTCCACGAGCAAGAGGCGGCGCTGGCGCGAAATACTGCCGGGGGGAGGGGGAGGCGCGGAGTGTTTGGCTGAGCGCCGGACTTCCGAGCTAGCCGGGGGTCGGGGGAAGCGCACTTCGAAGCGAGTGCCTTTGCCGAGCGTGCTCGTGACTTGGATCGTGCCGCCGTAGCGGGTGACGAGTTCGCGCACGGTGGCGAGGCCGAGCCCGGTGCCCGTGGCTTTGGTGGTGAAGAAGGGCTCGAAAATGCGTGCTTGCGTGGCTTCATCCATGCCGACGCCGGTATCTTCCGTGACCAATGAGACGGCATCGCCTTGGGCATGCACGCTGATTTTGATCAGACCGCCCTCGGGCAGCGCATCTTTGGCGTTTACGGCTAAATTGAGGATGATTTGCTGTAGACCGGCGGGCGAGGCATCTACCAGGGCAGGTTCGGGCGCGCTCACCTCCAAGCACACGCTGGAGCCGAGTAGGCGGGGAAGCATGCGGGCGAGGCCGATCACCAGCAGGCCCAAATCCACGCTTTCGCCGCTCGTTGTCGGGGTGCGTCCGAGCGACAAGAGTTGGCCAGTCATCAGTGTGGCGCGAGAAGTGGCCTCGTCCAAATCGTCGAGCAGGCTAGCGACGGCGGGGCGTTGCACGTCCCCTTCGGTGCGCAAGAGTTCGGAGACGTTGCAGATCACGGTCAACAGGTTGTTGAAGTCGTGCGCGATGCCGCTGGTCAGGTTGCCGACGAGCTCCATCTTTTGGCCCTGAATCGAGCGGCGCAGGGCTTCGTCGCGTTCACGCGCGGATTGTTCGGCGCGCGCGTGCATGCGCTGCAGTGATTCGAGCGAGCTGCGCAGCAAGACGGCGGTGAGTAGCACGGTCATGGTGACGGCTGCCCAGGCGTTGATTGGGCTATATGGGCCGAGGGGTTTCGGCAGTAGGTCGTGCAGCTCGAGCCAAGCGACGAGTGCGCACCAAAGTGAGCTCGAAAGAGCGATGAGCAAGGCGGCCCGCCCGCTGACGACGCTGCCAACGAGTAACACGCAGACCGTGAAGCTCGCCGCATTTTGACCCTGCATCCCGCCGAACAAGAGGGTCACGACCGCGATCAACAGCCAGAAGAACAGCCCGAGTAGCCAGCCGGCCGCGACCACGCGCCCGCGGCGGAGGAACAGCCCGACTCCCAACAAGCAACCGAGCACGATGCCGTAAAACAGCAGCGTGACTTGCGCATCGTTGCGCGGCTCGAGCAATGCGGCGGCTAGCCCCACGCAGGCCAGGCCGATCATCGCGGCCAACATGCGGTACAGCAAGCGCGCGCGCCGCGCGTCTTCCTCGTTCGCCAATTCTGGGAGTTTCAGGCCCGACCACATGCGTGACCGATGAGAGTATCTGGAATCCGCCGCCTTACATTTGAATACTACGGGCACACGCCGAATGGCAATTTGAGTTACGAACGGCCTCGCGAGTGACGTATGGTCATCTGCAATGCCAGGCGACGAGATCCCTTCGGACCTTCCGCAGATTGGTGACGAGCTTGTTGGCCAGTACGAGATCCTCGGACTAATCGCTACCGGCGGTGTCGGGTTCTTGCTGCGGGCGCGCCAGAAGTCACTGAAGCGCACGGTCGTAGTCAAATTCATGCGCCAGCCGATTCAGGATCCGGTCTCGGCGGAGCGCTTCTTGCGTGAGGCGCGCGCGGCGGGGCGCATCAGCGAGCCGCACGTGGTGAGCGTTTACGATTGCGGCTTTGCCGTCCGCGACACGAACGAGAAGGAATGGGTACGCGCCGATGCCGGCGCGCCCTTCGTCGTGATGGAGTACATGCGCGGGCTCGATCTGGGCACGCTGATCAGGGAGCGCAACGCTCCGCTCGAAGTCATCGAGACCCTCAGCTACATGCGCGAAGCGTGCATCGGGGTGGCCGCCCTCCATCGTCAAGGCACCGTGCTGCGCGACCTCAAGCCGGCCAACTTGTTCCTGTGCGCCACGGACAGCGGACGCAACATCATCAAGGTGATGGATCTCGGGATTTCCAAGAACCCGGTCATCGACAAGACCGCGAGTGAAGTGCGACTGACCGGCGCGATCGGCTACATGTCGCCCGAGCAGATCAGCCAACCGACGACCGTCGGCTTCGCGAGCGACATCTGGTCCCTGGGCGTCATCTGCTACGAGCTGCTCACGCACGCGCTGCCCTTCGAAGGGGAAGACCCGTTCGCGACGCTCGGCTTGATCCTCACTCGTCCCCCGCGCCCCATCCGGGAGTTGCGCGAGGCCGTGCCGAACGATTTACTACGCGTGATCAACCGCTGCCTGCAGCGCAGCCCCGTGGATCGCTACTCCAGCGTGGAAGAGCTCGCGCAGGCCTTCGAGCAAGTGCACGGCCGGCACTCGCTGGTGCCCGTCATGCTCAAAGGTCCGGAACCCGACACCGACCACCGAATCCCCAGGCCGGGCGATTGGGTGCTGCGCTTCCTATCCGGCAAGTACGCCGAGAGCGAACGCGGCCTAAAGCTAGGGGAATCCCTCGAAATCGGCCGCAACGAAGACCTACCGCTGGTGCTCGTAGAAGAGATGGTCTCGCGGCTGCACGCTCGCCTCACTGTTTCCGACGTAGGCGTGGTGCTCGAAAACCTGTCCTCGACGAATGGGACTTTCGTCAACGGCTTCCAAGTTCGAGACAAGACCACGCTCAAAGAAAACGACCGCGTCCTGATCGGCACCTCGATCATGCAGCTGACCAAAAAGGCCAGCCTGCAGTCCGCCAAGTTGGGCTAAGCTGCTGCCCGGTCGCACAGGCGACCAACCGCGAAGTGCATCGCAAACCCGGGGGCGGGTGGTGAGGGCAATGATCAAACTGTACAAGGGACCAAAGGGCGCGGTGCTGTATCACGAGGCCTGGGCGGGGGACTCCGCGATCACGGAACACTGGGGAAAACTCGGCGAAATCGGCGCCACCCGTGATCACCCCCTATCCGAAACCGACGACCCCCACGACGCCCTCGAAGCGCTGCTCGCCCCCGTCCGCGGTAGCGGCTTCACCGAACTCGACGAAGGCGCGCTCCAGCAACTCCTGATCGAGTATCGCATCCAAGGCATAGGCAGCGCAGCCGACGTAAAGAAGTGCCACGCGCTCGAAGACCGCATGAACGAAGTGCTCGGCTGGGTCGGGCTCGGTCAATGCGAAGGCGGCAACATCGGCTACGGCACGATGGAAATCTGTTGCCTCGTCGTCGACTTCGAACTCGCGCGCAGCGTGATCGCGGCCGACCTCGCCGGCTCTCCCTTCGCCGACTACCGCCGCATCTTCGCGCAAGCTCCGAGCTGAGCCGCACTTCTTTTGGTTGATGGTCACGCGGCCTCGCGCAGGCGTCCCAGCCTTCGGCGTCGCGCCGCGCCCCCTGAGTTCCGCCGCGTCACGCCGAGCGCACGAACGCTTCTCAGATTGGTACGGGTAAACAATTGACTACGCACAGCGCGGCAAATCCCCGCGAGCGCGCTGAGTCGTGGAACGCCGAGGCCACGGGCAAGCCGACAAACCGAGGAGCCGAGAAAGCTGGCGTCGAGTGTTTCGCGCGAAGGTAGGTTTGGTTTCCTGCCCCCCTTGCAAGATCTTGCGCATATCCGTGGTGCCTTGGGGATTGAGATTGACTCTGCACGGTCGTCGTCGTCAGCTCCAAATACTGCCGATCTCTGCCAAAAGACGCTTTTTGTAACCCTTTGGAGTTCAAGGAATTCAAGTGACGGGCTTTCTCGTGTCCTCGCTCTTCCCTCGAACGGAGTCTTTACGTCGCCGATGAATGAATCACCGGTTCGACAGGGCGACTTGCTCGCCGGCAAGTACCGCGTGGAAAGCGTGCTCGGTTCCGGAGGCATGGGCGTCGTGGTTGCGGCCGTGCACGTGGAGCTCGGGCAACGGGTTGCGCTCAAGTTCTTGTTGCCGCACGCGCTCGAGAGCGGTGAGGCGGCTTCGCGCTTCCTGCGCGAAGCGCGGGCCGCGGTGAAGATCGATAGTGAGCACGTGGCTCGGGTGCTGGATGTGGGGCGGCTCGAGAACGGCGCTCCGTACATGGTCATGGAGTACTTGGAGGGCACGGACCTTTCGCTCCATGCGCGCGGCTTCAGCCTCGCTATCGAAGAGGCGGTCGACTTCGTGCTGCAGGCCTGTGCGGCGATGGCGGTAGCGCACGCAGTGGGCATCATTCACCGCGACTTGAAGCCCGCCAATCTGTTCGTCACGAAGCGCCCGGATGGTTCGCCCCTGCTGAAGGTGCTGGATTTCGGCATTTCCAAAATGAGCGTGATGGATGCGCCCGCGATCCTCACCAATACCTCCGCGATCATGGGCTCGCCGCTGTACATGTCGCCGGAGCAGGGGCAGAGCGCGCGCAATGTCGATGCGCGGACGGACATTTGGTCGTTGGGCGTGATTTTGTACGAGCTGCTGACGGGGCGGCCTCCGTTTCCGGGTGAGTCTTTGGGCGAGGTGTTGAGTGCAGTCATCACTCAAACTCCGAAATCGATCCGCGAGCTTCGTCCCGATGTTCCCGAAGGGCTCGAGTACGCCGTGATGCGTGCGTTGCAGAAGCCGGTCGACCAGCGCTTTCAGAACATTGCCGAGTTGTCGGCGGCGTTGGTCGAGTTTGCGCCGGTGCGTTCGCAGGTGCTGCACGACCGGGTGTCGGGTGTAATGAGTCGCGCGGGGATGTCCTCGCTGCCGCCGCCGCCTTCGCTGGTGCCGCCTCGCGGATCTTCTCCGCCCCGGGCGTCTTCTCCACCCCAGGTGTCTTCTCCGCCCCCGCCGAGTGAGTCGGCACCCGCGGTCTCGGCGACCGGTACGAATTGGGCGGGGCAAGCCAAGCCGCGCAAGAAGCGCTTTGGCGCGCCGCTGATCGTCGCTGCCGCGGTGGGCTTGACCTTGTTGGTAGTGGGCGCGTTTCTGCTCACTCGGAGTACGCCAGATAGCGTCGCTCGTTCGTCGCAAGCCGCCTCTGCGTCCGCGGTCGTCCCGTCGGGTGCTTCAGTGCAACCGCAGTCGGTGCAGGTCGAGCCGCTGCCCACGCCGCTTGCGTCGGATGCCAATTCGGAGGCCGCACCGGCAGCGCCGGCGTCGGCTGCAGCCGCGCCGCGTGCCAAGCCCGTCAGTAGCCCCCCACGCATTGCCAACTCGGTCAGCGCGCCCCCAGCTCTCACCGCGTCCCCCGCGGTCATCCCATCGGCTCGGAAGAAGAGCCCGCTTAGCATTGATTTCAAATAAGTGAGGAGTCTCGCGATGTCACGACGGTCACTGGGTTCGGGTTCGACTTTGAGGCGCTTGGTACTGCTTGCTTCGCTCGTTGGTCTCTCTTCGTTCGCTTCGAATGTCGCGCGGGCCCAGTCCGCCGGCACGCCGAAGCCCGCTGCTGCGCCCGCTGCGAAACCCGCGGCGCCGGCTGCGCCCGCGCCGCTACCGGCGACGGCGCCGCTCTCGGACTCATTGAAGGGCATGGCCAAGGCCGACTACGCCGCCGCCAAAATCCTGTACGAGGACGGCGATTTCCAGGGCGCGCTGCAGAAGCTGAAGTCGTCTTACGAGGCATCCAAAGATGCGCGGCTCTTGTGGAACATGGCCGCTTGCGAGAAGAATCTGCGTCACTATGCCGAGGTCGCGCGGCTCGTCGATCGTTACCTCGTGGAGGGGGGCGCGCTGGTGAGCGCACAAGATCGCGCGGATGCCGTCGCGTTGGTCGATACCGTGAAGGCGTTCGTGACCACCCTCACCGTGGACGTGAATCAGCCAGATGCCACGGTTTTGATGGACGAGCAGCCGCTCGGAAAGAGTCCGCTGCCAGGGCCGCTCCAGGTGGACATGGGCGTGCACAAGATCCGCGTGACCAAGACCGGTTTCGTGGATTTCACGACCGCTCCGGAGTTGCCTGGTGGTCAACCGCTGCACATCTCCGCCACCTTGGTAGCCGAGAAGCACGAGGGCCGCTTGCGCGTGCTCGCCGGGCCGCAAGAGGTGATTCAGATCGATCGCGGCGCGAGCAAAGTGGGCCTTTGGGAGGGCACCCTGTCGAGCGGCACGCACTCTGTCTACGTCAGCGCCAAGGGTAAGCGGCCGCACCAGACCGACGTGATCGTGCAGGACAACAACCTCACGAATCTGCACGTCACGCTGGAAGACGAGGCTCCCGTGGTGATCCAGAAGAGCGCGGTCCCGACCTGGGTTTGGATTGCTGGCGGCGCGGTGCTGGTGGGCGCTGGCGTGGGCACCTACTTCTTGGCCAAGCCGGACAATACGACCAGGTACCAATCGCCGACGCAGGGCACGTGGGGCGCGATCGACATCTGAGCATCACGCACGCTTACCGCTTACGCCGAACGGCTTCCTTTTTTCTGCTGGATGAAGACGATGTTGCTTTACTCGAAGACGCGCCGCGGAACTCGCAAAAGGTCTCTGTTGCTGCTCGGTTGCGTGCTTGCCTTTGGCGCATCGTGCAGCAGTGACGAAACGAAGCCGCGCGGTCAGCTGATGCTGGCCATCACCACCGATCTCTCGATCGACAAGGACATGAACCAGGTTCACGTCGAAGTGACGGACGAGAACGGCTTGGTCGTGGATTCGTCGGATCGCGATATCATCCCTACCGGTGAAGATGCGCTGCCCGGCACTTTGGCGCTGATACCGCCCAATGCGGGCGGGCAAATCGTGCATATCGTGGTCACTGCGAAGAAGAACGGAAAGCTAGTGCCGCGCGTGGTGCGCGAAGCGATCGCCAAGGTGCCGACGGATCGCATCGCCATGTTGCGCATGCCGCTCCACTACCTATGTTCGGATTTGCCAAAGGATTGCGACAAAGACTTCACCTGCAAGGCGGGCAATTGCCGCTCCTCGGAAGTCGACGCCGACTCCCTGCCGGAATACAGCGAGGCCTCGGTGTTCGGTGGCGGTGATTCGCACGGCAAGGGCAGCTATTGCTTGGACGCCCAGGCCTGTTTCGAACGCACCGCGGTGCTGTCACCGAACCTGACGGATTGCTCGGTGCCGCTGCCCAAAGGCGCAGATCCGGCCAAACTCAACGTCGCGCTGGTCTTACCGCCGATGACCGACGGTCATTGCATCCCTGACGACAGCGGCACTGCCCAAGCCGGTAATTGTTTGGTGCCGCTCGATGACGATGCCGAGGAAGGCTTTGCGATCAGCGGCAACAAGATCAAATTGCCGCCCGCGGCCTGTGAACGTCCGAGCCTCGTGGGTATCTCGGTGAGCACGAGCTGTCGCACCAAAGATCTCTCGGTGCCGATCTGCGGTCCTTGGACGGGCTGGGCGGCGCAGCCGGATCCGGACGCCGGCAGCGCGGGGGCAGCGGGCAGCAACGAGCTGTCGAGTGGCGGCTCGGGCGCGACCACGAGCACCGGTGGTACCGGCGGCATGAGCAGCGTCGTTGGGGAGGGCGGCGAGGCAGGCGAGGCCGCCGCGAATTGCCCGGTGACCGCGGAGCTCGCGCCCGCGTTTTACTACGTGTTGGTCGATACTTCGGCGGATATGGCGCCTGCGCTGGCCACGATCAGGCAAGCGATGGTTCAGTTCAGCAATGAGCCCGCGAGCGCGGGCATCCAATTCGGGCTTCAAGTGGCCGCGCCCGTGTGCCAGGGCAACTACTCCACACCGGTACTCGGCTTCAAAGCGCTGCCGCTCAGCGCTGATCAGTTTCCCAACTTCCAGACCAGCGCCCAGCCGCGGCTGCAGCTCGATAGCGCGATGGTCCAAACGGTCGATACGCTGCAAGCGGTTCCGAGCCCTGCCTCGCGCACGCTGGTCGTGTTCACCAGCGCGGTGGACCAGGGTTGTGGCTCACTCGTCGATATCATGCACCAAGCGGTGAGTGACGCGCTGGGTTCGGGCGTCTCGATGCGCCCCGTGCTGGTCGCCGGTACCAACAATCCAACGTTACAGAGCGGGCTCGTCGTTCAAGGTAGCCCGCAAACCGTGACCGTGCAGGCCGCCACTATTCAGCTTCAAAACGTCGTGAACTCGCTGAACACGTTCCGTGACGTGCTCGGCCCGTGCACCTTCATCGCGCCGGATGACGCCAAGTACTTCGTCACGCTCAACCCCGACACTTCGCAGCAAACCAACGTACCGCTCGTGGCTTCGGCCGCCAATTGCGGTACCGCGATTGGCTACTACAAGGGCGACCGAACCATCACCCTGTGCCCGAGCGCGTGCAGCGCGAAGGGCTCCACGGGCACGGTCGTGACTGACGCGTGCGCGACGACCGCCGCGATGAGCACCGCGGGCGGCGCCGCGAATGGTGGCGCGGGCGGGACCGGCGGAAGTGCTGGAATGGCGGCGTGTCCCGCTGAGAAACCGGTTGCCGGTGCGCCCTGCAGCCCGGAAAGCCTCACGTGTAATTTCACCGACGGCCCCTGTCAGTGCCAGAAGAGTCAATGGTCTTGCGTACCCACACCTTGAGAGCGTTCGCGTTCGCGTCGCTGCTCGTCGCTGCTTGCAGCAACGAGGTGCAGCCGCGTGGCCAGCTGATGCTCGCCATCAGTTCGGACATGTCGGTGACCAAGGATATGGATGAGGTGCGCGTAGAAGTGCGGCGCGCGGACGGCACTCGGCTGCCGGATCGCGAGATCCCCATCCTGCCCTCGCAGCCTGCGCCGTTCGGCAAGCCGCTGCCCGGCACGCTGGCGATTGTGCCTTCGGATGCCGGTGGTCAGTCGGTACACGTGCGCTTGACCGCGCGTCACCTCGACACGACCACTGGCGTCGTGGAGAGCCGCGTGGTGCGCGAAGCAATCGTCAAGGTGCCGACCGATCGCATCGCGATGTTGCGCATGCCGCTGCGCTGGCTATGTGATGGTCGAGTCGAGCGCGACGGCGATGGCTTTCGCTCGGCGTGCCCGAACGAAAACGACACTTGCGTCGCAGGCGCCTGCAAATCGGCCGATATCGACGTGAATTCGCTGCCGGAATACCTGAATTCACAGGTCTTCGGCGGCGGCACCCCGACGGGCAAAGGCAGCCAATGCTTGGATGTCCAGAGCTGCTTCGCGCACACCGTCGTGCTGGCAGCGGATGGAGATTGCGCAGTACCGCTGCCCCCCGGCGCAAACCCCGCTCGGCTCAATGTCGCGCTCGTGCTACCGCCCGAATCCGATGGTCACTGTCTGGATGATCCGGACAAGGGCCCCGGCAAGGGCACCTGCTTCATGCCGCTCGATAGCGATGAAAGCGAGGGCTTCGTGGTCCGAGGCAATCGTATCCATCTGCCCGCAGCCGCGTGCATGCGCTCGAACGTGGTGGGCGTCGCGGTCTCCCTCGCGTGCAACACCAAGGATTTGTCGATCCCCGTGTGCGGGCCCTGGAATGGTTGGGCCGCGCAATCTGAACCCGACGGCACTGGTGGCACTGGTGGCACTGGTGGCACTGGTGGCACTGGTGGCACTGGTGAAACCGCGGGGAGAGGCGGAGCATTCGTCGGCACAGGCGGCGTTTCCAGCGGCGGCTCGTCGAACACCGCGACGGGCGGCGAAGGATCGCTCAATCGAGCCGGCGCGTTCTCCGTGGGGGGCTACACGGCCACCGGCGGCAGCACGGTCGGCAAAGCGGGCGAATCCGCCGCCGAAGGCGGCGCTGCGACAGGCGGCAATGCCGGAGCTGGCGCTGACCCTTGCACCGGAACCAACGGTTGTTACAGCTGCGTCCCGACCAGCTCTTCCGAGCTGCTCAACCACTGCACCAACGCGATGTGCGTCGGCTTCAACAATAGCGCGGCAAACGTGCCCTCTGTGCTGCCCCCCTTGCCCACCTCGAGCCAACCATGACCCGCGCCGTCCGGCATCGCTCATGCTTCGGGTTCGCGGCTGCCGCCGCAATCCTGGCCGCAGCCGCCCCATTGGCGGCGGCTCCTTGCGAGACCTTACCGAGCCCGGTTTACGTCAGCGGCTCGTCCTTACTCACGCCACTGATTCGGGCCATGAGCGCGGCGCTCGCCGCATCGCCTTCGCCGATCACGGTCGTCTTTCAAGCGACGGATTCGTGCACGGCCGCCTCTGCCTTCGCAACCACGCAGTCGCCTCTGCTCACGGGCAACGGGCTGATCTGGGACTACACCGGTACCCAGAGCACGTGTGAGTTGGGCGCGGGTTTCCCGAGCGACGTCGGGATCTCCGATCTGTTTCCGGCCACGTGCGGCAAGAGTTTGGCCAGCAACGTCAGCGAGCAATTGGGCCCGGTGCAGGCGCTGGCCTTCGTCGTGCACAAAAGCTCGCTATCATACGCTATCAGCCGCAGCGCCGCTTACATGGTGTTCGGCTTCGGCGCGCAGTCGAGCCCGCAGATCTCACCTTGGAATGACGCTCCGAACATCTTCCAATTGTCGACGACTTCACCGACTCAGCAGATGCTCGGCTTGGCAATCGGAGTGCCGGCCACCCAGTGGCGGCCGCTTGGCAACGCGGCGACCAGCACGAGCGCGATGGTCAACGCGCTGTGGATGTCCGGCAATGCCAATGCTGCGATCGGCATCCTCAGTACGGATGCCGCGGATACGCAGCGCGAGCGCCTGAAAGAGCTCGCCTATCAAGACCAGGAGCAAACCTGCGCTTACTGGCCTGATTCGAGCGCCACCAGCAACGACAAGCAGAACGTGCGCGACGGGCACTATCCGCTCTGGGGTCGCTCGCACTTCTTCTTTCGTTCCTCCGACAGCGGCAGCCCCCTCAGCGCCAGCGTCGCGATCGTCCTCGACTTGATCAGTGGCAATAGCTCCGCGGGCGCGTTGAACGTGGTGCAGTTGGAGACCGCGAGCGGCTTGGTTCCGGATTGCGCGATGCGCGTCACCCGTTCGGCGGAAATGGCCCCGCTCGAGAGCTACATGCCCGCATCATCGTGCGCCTGCTATTTTTCCCAGCTCACTGGCTCGCCCGCCGCGAGCTGCACGCCGTGTTTGACGGCAGCCCAGTGCGGCGGGGCGACGCCCGTGTGCAACTTCGGCTACTGCGAGATCAAATGAACGGGCCGCTGAAGTCCCGGAAAACGCTGCTGCCACAGGCAATTTTCACGCTGATCGCCGCTGTCGGTTGCAGCACTGAAGTCGAGCCGCGCGGTCAGCTGATGGTCGTGATCAGCTCGGACATGTCCGTGACCAAGGACATGGATGAAGTGCGCGTGGAGGTGTTCCGCGCGAACGGGACGATGCTGCCCGAGCGTCAGATCCCGATCTTGCCTGCCCAGCCCGCGCCGTTCGGCAAGCCGCTGCCCGGTACACTCGCGATCGTGCCTTCGGATGCCGGTGGTCAATCGCTGCGGGTGCGCCTGACCGCTCGCCGCCTCAACCAAAAGAGCGGCGTCAAGGAGAGCCGCGTCGTGCGCGAAGCGATCGCGAAGGTTCCGACCGATCGCGTCGCGATGTTGCGCATGCCACTGCGCTGGCTGTGCGAGGGCAAGCTCGAAGCGGACGAAGGCGATAGCTACCGTCCTTCATGTGAAAAAGACGAGACTTGCATCGCGGGGGTGTGCGAGCGCGCCGCGGTCGAACAAGATTCGATGCCGGAGTACCTGCCTTCGGAGGTGTTCGGCGGTGGCACCGAGTCCGGCGAGGGCAGCCAATGCCTCGATGTACAAACCTGCTTTGCGAACGCACAGCCGCTGCAGCCGGATGGTGACTGCTCGCTGCCGCTGCCCGCCGGCGCCAACCCCGCGCAGCTCAATGTCGCGCTCATGCTGCCGCCGGAATCCGACGGGCATTGCTTGGATGATCCGGACAAAGGTGCGGGAAAAGGCAGCTGTTTCATCCCTCTCGATAGCGACCCCAGCGAGGGCTTCACAATCGTGGGCAAGAAGATCCTGTTGCCCCCGGGCGTCTGCATGCGCACGAACTTCATCGGGGTTGCGCTGTCCTCGAGCTGCGCGACCAAGGATCTCTCGATACCGGTGTGCGGAGTTTGGAATGGCTGGGCCGCGGCGGACTCGGGTGCGGGTGGTACGTCGGGCACGGGCGCTGCGTCCGGCGTAGGCGGACAAATCACGAGCAGCGGAGCGAGCACCAACGGCGGCGCGTTTTCGAACGGCGGTAAGGCGAGCTCCGAAGCGGGTGGGCCGAGCGCGAGCACGGGCGGCGGATCTGCGTTCGGTGGCGCGCCGGCAGCGTCGGGCGGAGCCTCGAACGGTGGTCAGGCCACGGCTGGCGCGCCCGTCGTGGGCGGCAAGGCCGGCGCGGGTGGCGCAGCTTCGGGCACCGCGGGGGGGACTAGTTCGGCAGGCGCCGGTGCTGCCCCTTCGCAGACGCTCTATGTTCCCGCGTCGGCCAACTGTGCATCCGGCAACGTCGAGGCGGCGTACACGGTGTGCCGCAATTGTCATACGAATCCCCCGCAAAATGGCGCGCCGTACCCGCTACTCACGCTGGCGCAGCTCCAGGCGTACGCAACCGACGAAATCGCCCAGGTATCATCCAAAATGATGCCGCTCACCGGCACCCTGAGCGACTCGAACCGAACCCTGATGCTCAATTGGCTCAACAAGGGCGCGCCCGGCGTCCCCGATCCCCAATGTCCCACGCCCTGAAAAAGCTTCGCTCACTCTGCGCGCCAGGCCTGCTCGTCGCGCTAACGCTCGTTGCGTGCGGCTCGAACGACGATTCAGGGAGCGACGCGAGCTCCGCGGGTGCAGGCGCAAACAGTGGCGGCGCGAACGACGCTGGTTCCGACGCGACGGGCGATGCGGGTGAGGAGAGCGCGGGCGGCGCGCCGTCCGAGCCGGCCGCGCACGTCTTCTCGATCAAGTTCGATTACCGTTTCGATCGCGCGGGCTTCTTCGACGCTCCCGAGCGCCGTGCCGCGCTCGAAGCCGCTGCCGCGGCGTGGTCCGCCGTACTCTCGAACGACTTTTTGCGCGTCCCCGCCGGCACTCAGCTGACGCTGACTGACCCCGAAGACCGCGACCAAGAGGTAGACGTCGAAAGCTTGGCAGAAGATATCGACGATCTTCTGGTGTTCGTCGGCACTTCCGAGGCCATCCCCGGCTACGGCCGCGGTGGCCCTGCGGGCAGTGCACACAGCAGCGACGCCACGTTGCAAAAGTCGTTCGTCAATCGTCAGGCTGGCAAGCGCTTTCAACCCTGGGCCGGTTCCATCAGCTTCAAAGGCTCGGCCGATTACTTCTTCGATCCGACGCCAGAAACCAGCGACGACATCCCGAAAGAAAAGTACGATTTCATCTCGCTCGCCACGCACGAGCTCGGTCATGTGCTGGGCTTCGCAGCCTCGCCCGCGTTCATCGCGCTCGAGGACGGCGCGACCTTCACCGGCAAAGCCGCAGTCGCCGCCTACGGCGACCCCGTGCCGCTCGAGGCCGATCTCGGCCACCTCGCCGATGGCACCGAATCCGACGGCGTCGAAGCGTTGATGACGCCCAAATTGCGCAACGGCATTCGCCAACAGCCAACCGCACTCGACGTCGCCGTGCTCTTGGATCTCGGTTACACCTCGAAGTAGTTTTCTTGTCGATGGTCACGCGAGAACGCCGCGCGCCGTCACAGCCTTCGGCGTCGCGCTCCGCTGGTCGCCAAGTGCGCGGCGCAATTCGGTGAGGCTCCGGCGCGCGACTGGGGCGTGTAGGACCTACCCAAACTGAACGCCGCTTCGCGCGTGTACGCAAGCGTCCGACATGGGTCGAAGTTCGTGCGAGCTCGTGAGGCGCATTTGCGCACTCGAGCCCTGCCGTCCTTTTCAGTGAGCGACCGTGTTTCGAAAACCATGTTACCGAGTGTGCCGTCGAGTCGCGGTCGATCCCTGGCAGTTGCCAAAAGCGAGCGAGTTCGCTCGTTTGGCATCCTCGGACGACGCATGCCGGAATCCGCCGCACTTTCTTGCAGTTTGTAACCGCTGCTCTAGCTCGACTTTCACCCGGCAAATCGGGTGTTTCGTTGGAGGGATGCTAGGCTCGTGAATTGGTTGGTTGGGAGGGCCATCGCGCCCGGCTTGCGGTGCGCTGGCTCAGGCTTCGCATCGTGAGGGCCTCTTATGGAAAAACTGAGCTTGCCGCCGCGGCGGCGGATCTTGCTCGCGGACGACAACGTGGCGATTCAAAAGGCCGTCAAGCGAGTTGCGGAAAGGTACGGTCATCACTTGATTCAAGTGACGGAGGGGGCGACCGTCTTTGCGATAGCCGTCGAATCACAGCCGGACGTGATCGTGCTCGATATCGAATTTCCGGATGCCGATGGTCGTGATGTGTTGGCGCGCCTCAAAGCCGACCCACGCACGGCGAAGATCCCGGTCATCGTTTGGTCCGGTCGCAAAGGGCACGAATCGGATAGCCGAATTTCTCTCGAGCTCGGCGCGGAAGACTACGTCGAGAAGAACGACGCGCAGCTCTTGGTGCGCAAGCTCGAGCGCGTGCTGCTTCGGGTCACTACGAGCTAGCTAGAGCATTGGAGCGACGCGCTACATGAAGCTGCAGCGCACCGACAGTGTGCGCGGAGGTCTTCGTGTCGCGAGATCGAGCGCTATTTGCTCCGGGTTTGCTGGATGCGAGGCCATCGGTCAGGTTACTCGGTTAGAGCAATCTCATCTTTGGCTCGAATCTTCGAGAGGACCCCGATGTTCAAAGCTTATTCGTCTTTCGTGTTGGTAATCGCGTGTGCTGCTTGCGGAAGTAGTTTCTCGTCCGGTGACGGCGGCTCTGCCGGCTCGAGCCAGGCGGGTGAGTCGAACGGCGGGCAACCCAGCTCGGCGGGTAGCGGCGGCGATGCCGGCGAGCTGGCCACGGGCGGCACGAGCTCGGCGGGCGATGGTGGTTCGATCGCGGGTAGCGATAGCGCGGGCAACGGCGGAGCAGCAGTCGCGGGCTCGGCGGGCTCGGCTGGTTCGAGCAGCGGAGAGTGCGCGCGGCTCAAGGCGCAGTTTCAGGCTGCGCTCGAGAAGGCGCGCGCCTGCGACAAGGGCTCCAAGGATCAATGCAGCCCGAGCTCGACTGTCGAGCCACTCGCTTGCGGCTGTGCGGTGCTCGTCAACGCCAAGAGCGAATTTTCTACTGCCGCCAAGAAGGCGCGCCAGGCATATCAGGATGCGAAGTGTGGGGAGGGCGTTGCCTGCGCGGCCATCGCCTGCGCGCCGATCGTCGATGCCAGCTGCGCGCCCGAGGTAGGCTCGACCAGCGCCTTCGTCTGCAGCGCGGTGACGACGATCTCGAACTAGAGTCACTGCACCGAGCTACCGATTGCTGTGGACCGCGGCCCTAGCCGGGTGATACTGCCGCCGCATGGCCACGCTGCTTGAATCTCCTCACGGTGAGGTGCGGTTCGGTCAGGCGCTGCGTTGGCTTTCGGCTCAGCCCGCCGCACAGCCGTTGCTCGTACTCGCTCCGACCCTGGCCGCGGGTGCTGGGCTGCTGCGCGCAGCGACGTTGCAGCGCGGGGCGGTGTTTGGCTGGGCAATGGAATCGCTCAGCTCGCTGGCGGTGAGGTTGTCCGCGCTGCGACTGGCCGAGCTGGGCTTGACCCTGGCACCGCCCTTGGCGCTAGAGGCGGTGTGCGTGCGCGTGGTGTCTGAGCTCGCAACGCAGGGCAAGCTCGGGCGTCTGAGTCGGATCGGGGACCGTCCCGGGTTGCCGAGCGCGCTTTTGCGCACGTTCTCCGAGCTTGGGCTGGCGGCGGTAGAGCCAGAAGCAGTGCCCGGCGAACTCGGTGATTTGTACCAGCATTACCGCGCGACCCTCGCGGGCCTGGCGCTCGCGGATCGCGCAGGCCTCTTCCGTGTCGCGATCGAGATCGCGCGCGCGTCTGCCGCGCCGCCGCTGGGCGTGCCGCTGTGTGCTTTCGATCTTTGTCCGAAGACTCGGCTGGAGTGCGCCTTGTTGGAGATCTTGATCCAGCGCGCACCGCAAGCGTTCGCGAGCTTGCCGTCGAACGAGCTGGGCGCTGCGGCAGTGGCTTCCCTGTGCGGGGAGCGCACTCACGACGCCGTCGCCGAGCCGCTCACGGCGCCTCCCGCGCTGCGCCGGCTACAGGCCAATCTGTTTTCGACCAAGGAAGAGTACGGCGAGGCGGACGAGAGCGTTTCGATTCTCAGCGCGCCCGGTGAGTCACGCGAAGCGGTCGAGATCGCGCGGCGCATTCTGGGCGAAGCCGAACGCGGTGTGCCCTTCGACCAGATGGCGATCGTGCTGCGTTCGCCCTTCCACTACCGCACGCACTTGCTCGAAGCTCTGCGTCGAGCCGAAATTCCCGCGCATTTTACGCGTGATGCAGCGCGCCCGGCTCCCGGTGGGCGCGCGTTCTTGGTCTTGCTGGAGTGCGCGGCCGAGGGCATCAGTGCCACGCGTTTCGCCGAGTATCTCTCGCTGGGCGTGCTACCTGGCCGCGCCGAGTCCGTACCGGATGCCCCTCCTTTCGATGCCGACTTCGAACCCCCGAACGATGACGAGACTGCGCGGTTGCTGCGCGGACCGCTGGCTGCGCCTGAGCCAAACCCGCCGCGCCCGACCCAGGCGCTCCTTTTGCCGCGCCGTTGGGAATCGCTCTTGGTGGATGCGGCGGTGATCGGCGGCTCTGGTCGCTGGCATCGGCGGCTCGAGGTGCTCGCTCGCTCGCTCGAGGAACGTGCGCAGAGCTCGAACGAGCATGATCGCCAAATCGCCGAACGCGACCTCGAGGCGCTGCACGAGTTGCGCAGGTTTGCCCTGCCGATCGTGGATTTGTTGGGCGCGCTGCCCGGCGCCGCCACTTGGGGCATGTGGCTCGACGCACTCGGTGCGCTTGCGGAGCGCACGATCGACGCGCCCGAGCCCATTCGCGCCGTCCTTGCGCAGCTCGAAATCGTACGGGATGTGGGCCCGGTGGGGTTGAAGGACGTGCTCGGTGTGCTCGAGGAGCGCTTGGGTGAGGTCAGCGCGCCGATCAAACCGAAGGAGGGCGGCGGGGTACTCGTGACCACTGTCGATGAAGTGCGCGGGCGCGTGTTCGAGGTGGTGTTCGTGCCGGGCCTGGCTGAAAAGCTGTTCCCGCAACGGGTGGTGGAAGATCCGCTGTTGTCGGACGAGCAGCGCGCGAGCATCAGCGAACACCTGGAAACGCAGCCGCGCCGCGTCGAAAGCGAGCGCTCGGCTTTGGCGCTGGCCGTCGGCGCGGCGCGCCGGCGAGTCGTGCTTTCTTATCCACGCTTCGAGAGCGACAAGGCTCGCCCGCGGGTGCCCTCGTTTTATGCCTTGGAGGCCATGCGTGCGGCGGAGGGGCGGCTGCCCGGGTTCGCCGAATTGGCCCGGCGTGCGGATGAAACGAGCCAAATGCGCATGGGCTGGCCTGCGCCTGCGCGCGCCGAGCTGGCAATCGACGCGGCCGAGTACGATCTGGCGACTTTGCGACAGCTGCTCACCGGCGCCAAGAAAGAATCCGATGGGGCCGCTCACTACCTGCTGACCACGAGTCCGCGCTTACGCCGGGCTTTGCAATTTCGCGCTCGGCGTTGGCGCCCCGAGTGGCGGCACGTGGACGGCCTCGTGGATCCGAATGGACTATCGCGCGAGGCGTTGGCCGCGCGGCACCTGCAATTGACCGAGCGCGGCTTCGCCGTTACCGCGCTGGAGAAGTACGCCGCGTGCCCGTACCGCTTCTATTTGGCGACGGTCGTTGGGCTGAGCGCTCGCCGAGAGGCAACGGCGGTAGAAGAGATGGATCCCTCCACGCGCGGCTTGATCATCCATGAGCTGCTGCGCAGCGTGAGCGTTGCGCTCCGCGAGAAAGGCTTATTTTCAGCGGATACCGATTTTTCGGAAGCGAGGCGCGTGCTGCTCCGCACGGTGGATGCCGAGGCGATTGTTTGGCGCGACAAGCTTTCGCCCGTAATCGCCCGGGTTTGGGACGACGCAATTGCGGACATCGGCGTCGATTTGCTGCGCTGGCTGTTCGTCACTCGCGAGAGTGGTTGGGAGCCGTTCGCGTTCGAGCACGAATTCGGCCAAGGTGAAGCGGCACAGCCCATCGTGCTCGACTCCGGACTGCCGCTTCGCGGTGTGATCGACGCCATCGAACAGAGCGGCGACCAGTTGCGGGCGACCGACTACAAGACGGGCGCGCCGCCGGAGGCCGTCACGGTGGTGAGCGGGGGCCGGCAACTGCAGCCGACGCTGTACGCGATGGTGCTCGAGAAGCTGTATCCGAAGCGAACTGTTGTCGGCGGCAATGCCTTCTACTGCACCTCGAGGGGTGAGTTCGCGCGCAACGAGGTGCCGCTCGCAGAGACCGCCCGCGATTCCGCCGAAGCCGTACATCGAACCATTGCGGACGCATTCGAAAACGGCTTTTTTCCTGCCGCTCCCGCGGAAAAGACCTGTGAGCAGTGCGAGTTTTTGCGCATCTGTGGCCCCTACGAGCGAGAGCGGGTGGAGCGCAAAGATGCGCTTCGGCTCGCGCCGCTACTGAAGTTGCGAGCGCTGCCATGAGCGGTTTGATCGACGCGCGTGCGCGCGAAATCATCGAACGCGAGCTCGACAAAACGCTCGTCGTCGAAGCGGCGGCCGGCACGGGTAAAACGACCGCGCTCATCTCGCGCATCACGGCCGTGATTCGCTCCGGACAGACGACTTTGGATCGCGTGGTTGCGGTCACGTTCACCGAGAAAGCCGCGGGTGAGATGAAGCTGCGGCTGCGCGCCGAACTCGACCGCGCGCGCCACGAGGCGGCCAGCGCCGAGCAACGAAAGCACTTGGAGCGCGCGCTGGCCGCGCTCGAAGTGGCGCACATCAATACCATTCACGGCTTTTGCGCTGATCTGCTGCGCGAGCGACCCGTCGATGCCGGCATCGACCCGAAGTTCGAAGTGCTCGACGAGTCCGCCGCCGAAGGGTTGCTGCAGGAGGCCTTCCGCAATTGGTTCGAGCGCGCGCTGTCCGTGCCGGGTGAAGGTCTGCGCCGCATGCTGCGCCGTCGCAGTTGGCGCGCCGAACGCAGCACCCCTCGAGACGAATTGCTGCGAGCGTGCCGCGATCTGGTCGAGTATCGCGACTTCGATACGCCTTGGGCTTTTCCGGAATTCGAGCGCGAGCCGCTGATCGACGAACTGGTCGAGCGCTTCCGCGCACTCGGCGGCTTTTTCCCCCTGGCGCGCAATGCCTCCGACCAATTGGCGCGCGCGATGGCCGAGTTTCAGGTCTTCGTGGCCGCGTTGGATGCCCGCGAGCGCGTGCAAAAGCGGGACTACGACGCGCTGGAGGTCGAATTCGCCGAGTTTCTACGGACCAAGAAGCGCACCTTCAGCGCGGTTGGCTACGGGCGGTTGTATGGGGATTCGCTGGATCGCAACGCGGTGGTCACCGAGCGCAACGAGCTGAAGACGAGCCTGGAGCGCTTCTTGGCGTTGGCGGACGCGGATCTGGCGGCCCACCTGCGCGAAGAGTTGCTCGGCGTCGTGTCCGAGCGCGAGCAACTGAAGCGACGGCGCGGCGCCTTGGATTTCGTGGATCTCTTGTCGTCCGCGCGTGATTTGATCAAAGACAACCGCGCCGTGCGCGAGCAGCTTCAGGCTCGCTTCACCCATTTGTTCATCGACGAGTTTCAGGATACCGACCCCCTACAGGCCGAAATCTTGATGCTCTTGGCCAGCGCATCGCCCACCGTCAGCGACTATCGCGAAGTGCGCATCAAACCTGGCAAGCTGTTCGTGGTCGGCGACCCGAAACAAGCGATTTATCGCTTCCGCCGCGCCGAGGTCACGCTCTACGAGCGGATCAAGACCGAGCTCTTGGCGCAGGGCGCGGAGCTGCTTCACCTGACTACGAACTTTCGCTCGGTACCCGCGATTCAGGCCGCGGTGAACGCCGCGTTCTCGCAGGCCATGGTCGCTTCGGAAGATGGCAGCCAGGCCGAATACGTGGCCCTCGCCGAACATCGCCCTGAATTGCCGTCGCAGCCGAGCGTGATCGCCCTGCCTGTGCCTGAGCCATACGGCACTTGGTACAAGCCGACCAAGGCGGCGCTCTCGAGTTCGTTCCCCCAAGCGGTCGGTGGCTTCGTAGAGTGGTTGCTCAAAGACAGCGGCTGGCAAGTGCGCGATGAAGGGGAGCTCGTGCCGATCAAGCCGCGCCACATCTGTCTGCTCTTCAAGCGCTTTCAGTCCTACTACGGCGATACCACACGCCCTTACGTGCAGTCGCTCGAGGCACGTAGGATCCCGCACATCTTGGTCGGTGGTCGCTCGTTCCACGATCGCGAAGAGGTGGTGGCGTTGCGCGCGGCTTTGGAGGCCATCGAATGGCCTGACGACGAGCTCAGTGTATACGCCGTGCTGCGCGGCCCGCTGCTCGCGGTGAGCGACGAAGAGATTCTGTGCTTTCGCCACGACTTTGCGCGTTTGCGACCGCTTCAGCGCTTCGACGACGAAGCCCGCGCCAAGCATCCGGCGGTGATCGACGGTCTCGAGCTGATCCGCCGCCTGCACTTGGAGCGCAACCGTCGCCCGACCGCAGACACGGTCGAGCGGTTGCTTTCGGAGACGCGCGCGCACGCCTCCTTGGCGTTGTGGCCGAGCGGCGAGCAAGCACTCGCCAACGCGATCGCGATTGTGGATTTGGCTCGCAATTTCGATAGCCGCGCCGGTACGTCTTTCCGTGCGTTCGTGTCGAACTTGGAAGATCAGGCCGAGCGCGGGCAGGGCGGCGAGGCGCCGATCGTCGAAGAGGGTACGGAGGGCGTGCGTTTGATGACCGTGCACAAGGCGAAGGGGCTCGAGTTCCCGGTGGTCATTTTGTGCGATCCGACTGCCCCCGCGAAGACGACGACCGCGTTCCGGTTCACGGATCCCGCGCGCCGGCTGAGCACGCACGCGATCTGCGGCTGCCGTCCGATGGAGTTGATCGAGAACGAAGAGCTGGCCCGGCGCCATGATGACGCCGAGCTCGTGCGGCTCAGCTATGTCGCTGCCACTCGTGCGCGCGATCTGCTGGTCGTGCCGACGTTCGGCGATGGCAGCGCGCGCAATGTAGACATTGGCTGGTGTGACGCGCTCGCCCCTGCACTCTATCCGAGCGACGCACAGCGAAGAGATGCTTCGGTGGCGGCTGGCTGTCCACCGTTCGGGCCGGACAGCGTGCTCACTCGCTCCGCGCAAACTCAAGCTTCACCGGAGGACTCGGTCGCACCGGGCCTGCATCGGTCAGAGGCGGGTAACTCGGTAGTCTGGTGGGATCCGGCGATCTTGCGGCTACGCGTTCAGGTGTTGAGTGGTGTTCGACAGCAAAAGTTGCTCAGTGACTCGCCCCTTTCCGGTGAAGGCATGGCCCGGTATTCGGCCTGGAAGGAGCAGCGAACGCTCGCGATCGTGAGCAGCAGCCGCGCGAGTATCGTGGCCCGAACGATGACCGAGCTCTCGAAGCAGCCGAGCTGCACGCCCGCCGTTGCCGTCGTGGAGCGCACCACGGTCGATCGATCACGCCGCCCGCGCGGGCCGCGCTTCGGTACGCTGGTACATGCCGTTCTGGCGCACGCGCCCTTCGACGCGGATCGCACTGCGTTGAGTGCGCTGTCAGCGTCGCTCGCGCGCTTGATCGGCGCGACGAATGCGGAAGCAGCATCCGCCATCGACGCCGCCGAGGCCGCGCTTTCGCACCCGCTGCTGCGGGCAGCTGCAGAATCGAGCGATGCCAGGCGTGAAGTCGTGGTCGCGGAGCAGCTGATTGAAGGCAGCATTGCCGAAGGTGTCATCGATTTGGCATATCGCACCACGAACGGTTGGGTGGTCGTCGATTTCAAGACCGATGACGTGGTGGCGACGGAAGGCCCGTATGCCGAGCAGCTGCAGCTGTACGTGACAGCTCTGCAACGCGCCACCGCCGAACCGGCGCGCGGTATACTGCTTCAAGTCTGAGCTGTCCATTCGATACCCTTAGGTATTATTAGGACTTCGACGCGCGCCGGGCCGAGTTTGAGAGCTGCTCGAGATGCGAAGTTGGCGGTTTCCGCCACTGTCGGCATAGGCAGGTTTCGCGCGCGTGCCTGCTTTTTCGCGGTACTAAGCAGAACCCGACACCGGCGCTAGGGTTTGTCGCGCTGAATGACAATCCGCTTTTGTGTCGCAAAGTTATCGGCAACCCATCGAGTTGGCGAATCCAACGGATCAATTGTTGCCGTGCTAGCGTCATGAATTTAAAGCTAGGAAGATCATGGAGATTGCAGCGGCGCGCGAGACGATATTGGTAGTGGATGACGAGCCGCAGGTGCTGGTCGCGCTCGATGATTTGCTTTCGGATGAATTTTTGGTTCGCACGTCCAGCTCCGCTGAAGCCGCGCTGCACTTGGTCGAGCAAGAGCCCAATATCGCGGTGGTGGTGTCCGACCAACGCATGCCGAGGATGCACGGGGACGAGCTGTTCCGCTTGCTCCGCAAACGATTTGGGGCCGAGCGCATCCTCGCTACGGGCTTTGCCGACTTGAACGCGGTGATTCGCGCGGTCAATGAAGGGCAGATCTTTGCGTACGTGACCAAGCCCTGGGACCCTGAGGATCTGCGCGCGAAGATTCAGCGTGCGGCCGAGCACTTTCGGCTCGCGCGCGAGCTCGAGCACGAGCGCCGGTTGCTCGACGACATGATGAACAACATGCCGGATGCGATCTATTTCAAAGACGCGAATCTCCGGTTCAAGCGCGTCAATCACGGCGCAGCAGCGTTGGCTGGCGCATTGGGCGCCGAGACGCTCGTCGGTCGCACGCTGTCCGAACTGTGGCCCGGCAATCAGGGCGCTTTGGCTGCAGAAGAAGCAGAGCGGGCGCTGCTACGCGAGCGGAAGCAATCTCGCGATCACCTGGCGACGTTTTCGATCGCCGGTGAGCGACGCTGGTTTTCGAGCACCAAGGCGCCCGTTTACGGTGCCGAAGGGCAGCCAGTTGGCCTGGTGGGCATTGCCCGGGATTTGACCGAGCGTGTTCGCATGGAAGAAGCGTTGAAGACTCGAGAGCAGCAGCTTCGGCTGACGTTCCTGGCCTCGAACGCGGGCCTGTTCGATTGGGATTTGCGGAAAGGCACGGTCGAGCATTCGTCGAACGTTTCGTCGCCTTTGACTGGCGGGCGCGAAGGCAAGCTGAGCGTCGAAGAGCTCGAGGCGCGCATTCACCCGGACGATGTCGGCTGGATGCGGACCGCACTCGATTTGCATTTCACGGAGCGCGCGCCGCTGCGAGCCATCGAGCTGCGAGTGCTGGTGGAGGGCGAGTTCCGTTGGTTCGAGATCAACGCGCAGGCCGTGTGGAACGAGGCCCATGAGGCAGAGCGCTTGGTCGGCTCGACCATCGATATCACCGAGCGTAAACTGCAAGAGGCGAGAATTCGACGACTCACTCGCACCTACGCGGTACTGAGCGGGATCAATTCGACCATTCTGCGCGTGCACGAGCGCGCGGCGTTGCTGGCAGAGTCCTGCAATATCGCAGTGCGCGTGGGAGAGCTCGCGTTGGCGGTGGTGGTGGGGTCCCCGCTGCCGGGCTCGGATCGCGGCGCGGTGGCTTCGGACGGCGCATCTTCGGGGGTGGTGAAGCGCGTGGCGGAGTGGCTGGTGGACCCGAGCTCTGCCTCCGGCTTCGTCGAGCAATTTGCAGTGGCACGAAGTCCAATCGTCATCAATGACCTTCGACGCGATGGTGAGCTCGGCGAGATCGGCGATGTCTTACGCGCAGACGGGCACCTGGCGTTGACGGTTCTGCCTGTGTCGGTCTCCGGTAAGGTGAATTGCCTGTTGGCACTGTTCGCCAACCAAGCCGACTTCTTCGACGAAGACCAAGTGAAGTTGCTTGCCGAGCTCGCAGATAACATCGGCTTTGCGCTCGAGCACAGCGCGCTCTCGGAACGCCTGGAGTTTCTGGCTTCTTACGATGATCTGACGGGCCTATCGAATCGCCGCTTGCTGCATGATCGGTTGGCACAGCAACTGGCCGTGTGCAGCCAAGAGCAGCTCAAGCTCGCCGTCGTGCTGATCGACATCGAGCGCTTTCGACAGGTCAACGAGACGCTGGGTAGGCAAGCGGGCGACGCCGTTCTCGTCGAGATCGCACGTCGTCTGCAGCAGATAACCGAGGCAAATTGGGTGATCTCGCGTTACGCGAGCAATACGTTCGCGGTGACCGTCGGCCCGTTGGAGAGCGAGTCGAGCTTGATCGCCTGGGTTGAACGGGCCCTCGCTGCGGTTGGACAGACGGCGATCGTCGCCAGCACGGAACTCCGCCTGTCTGCGAGGATCGGCATCGCGATGTTCCCCACGGACGGGCCAGGGTCGGACGCGCTCTTGGCGAACGCCGAGGCCGCGCTCAAGAACGGCAAGGCCCGCGCCCAACGCTACCGTTTCTACACGCCCGCCATGAACGAACGCGTTGCCGAGCGGCTGCGCCTCGAAACCAAGCTGCGCAACGCCATCGAGCAACGGGAGTTCTTGCTGCACTACCAGCCCAAGGTGGAGCTCAAGACAGGTAAGGTCGTCGGGCTCGAGGCGCTGATTCGCTGGCTCGGCCCAGACGGGAAGCTGATTGCTCCAGGCCTGTTCATCCCGCTCCTGGAAGAGACGGGCATGATCGTGGATGTCGGGAAATGGGTGCTGGATTCCGCCGCGCAACAACACGCTGATTGGAGCGCGCGTGGCCTGAATCCGCCTCGCATTGCCGTCAATGTCTCGCCACTGCAGCTCGCGCAACCAGACTTCATGCAAACCGTAGCCGCCGTCCTGGCCAAGTTCCCCCTGGCAAAGTCAGGTTTGGACTTGGAAATAACGGAGAGCGTGCTGATGGAGGATCTGCACGGCAACACGGATAAGCTGCGCCAGGCTCGCGAAGCGGGGCTCGGCGTGGCGATCGACGACTTCGGAACCGGCTATTCTTCGCTGGGTTACATCAGCCGGCTACCCATCGATGCGCTCAAGATCGACCGCACCTTCGTCATGCGCATGGCGGACGAACCGCAAGAGGTGTCGATCGTGACCACGATTATCTCCCTCGCGCACGCGCTCGATCTCGAAGTCATCGCCGAAGGGGTGGAAACACTTCAGCAGGCGCAGCTGCTCCGCCTGCTGAAGTGTGACCAGATCCAAGGCTACTACGTGGCGCGTCCGCAAGCCGCGGAGAGCGCCGAGACGTTGCTCGCGACCACGTTCAACCTAGCTCGGGGCACGACTTGAGGCTCGGCTGACTCAACCGCCCGCGAGGTGAGCTACGACTTTGCCGCGGTTCTCTCCGACCCCGCATTGAAAAGCGAGCTCGCCGTGCGCGGATTCTGGAAGGGGAACGGGCACATCCGTGTTCAAAGGAAGTGCCTTTTCAATCCCAAATTCGGGGAAGACCAATGCGTCCGCGCAGCTCTCGCGAGTCGTCCGTCGAAACACCAGCGGGCGAGATGGGTTTACGATCACTCGCGAGGGCTCGAAGCCGCGTTCCGTGATGTCCACGCGCGCCACGGGCTTGCCTGCATTGCTCACTGCTGGCAATTCGGCACTTCCGGCGCCACGCGCTTTTGGCGCGCTGCGCCGTTCACAGGCGAAAAGCCCGAGGCTTGCCAGGAACACGACCACGGGCAGCGCTTTTCGCGAAGATTCGCTCATCGTTCCTCACTACGGCGCGGGGCGCGAAACGGTTACATGGCGAGGCACTTTCAGAGGGCGCATCGATTTGAGCAGGACCGCGACATCGCTTCCCGCTCTCTTCGCGTATGCTCCAAGGTATGCCACAGACGAACGCCCCGGCGCTCGCTGACGCGGGAGCGTCGGCAGTGGAACCGGGCTCCCTCGCTTGGATCAAGAAGCTGGTCTCCTTCGACACCGTCAGTCGCAATCCGAACATGGGGTTGATCGAGACGGTGCGCGACGAGCTCCGCACGGTGGGCATCGAAGCCACGCTCACTACGGACCCATCGGGCAAGTGGGCCAACCTGTTTGCGACCGTGCCCGCCCACGACGGCACGACGCAAGGGGGAATCGCGCTATCGGGACATACGGACGTCGTGCCCGTCGATGGCCAGAGCTGGCAAAGCGATCCGTTTCAGCCAATCGTCCGTGACGGGCGTTTGTATGGCCGCGGCACGTGCGACATGAAAGGCTTCATCGGCACGGCATTGAGCTTGCTGCCCAAGATGAGAAGCGCGCGGCTCGCCCGTCCGATTCACTTTGCGCTCTCTTTCGACGAAGAGATCGGCTGTGCCGGTGCGCCGCTGATGATCGCCGATCTCGAGCGGCGTGGCGTCAAGCTGGATGGCTGCATCGTCGGGGAGCCGACCGGCATGCGACCAGTGGTCGCCCACAAGGGGATCAACGTCTACAATTGTCGGCTGCGTGGGTTCGCGGCGCATTCGTCCTTGACCCCGCAGGGGATGAACGCAATCGAGTATGCCGCGCGTTTGATTTGCTTCATTCGCGACTTGGCGGACGAGCTCCGCACGCAAGGTCCGTTCGACGAGCTGTACGACGTGCCGTTCAGCACCGCGCAAACCAGCACCATTCAAGGCGGCAACGCGATTAACACCGTGCCGGCCGAATGCAGCTTCGTCTTCGAGTTTCGTAACTTGCCGATGCTCGATCCCAAGAGCGTGCTTTCCCGCATCGAAAGCTACGCGCGGGAGACCTTGCTGGCCAAGATGCAGAAAGAGTACGCGAGCGCGGCGATCGAGTTCTCCAAGATCGCGACAGCGCCGGGCCTCGATGCTTCGGAACAAGCGGCGATCACACAGCTCGTGCGCGGGCTCACCCAAGACCAGGAAAAGCGCAAGGTCGCTTATGGCACCGAGGCCGGTTTGTTCGCTCTGGCCGGCGTGCCGAGCATCGTGTGCGGCCCTGGAAACATCGAGCAAGCACACAAGGCGGACGAGTACGTCGCGCTCGAGCAATTGTTCACGTGTGAGGCCTTCTTGGGCAAGCTCATTCAGAGCCTGTCCGTAGACGCGCCGCCGGTTTGAAATGTTCGTGCCGCTTTACACCTCGGGATTTTCGGCGGCGCCGGCTATGGCAGGGCTCCGCTCACTGGCGCTCGTGGGCTGCTCGTCGAACTCGGCCAATTCCGGTTCCCGATCGGGCATCGAAACGGGGTTGAAGCCGCCCGATTGCTTGCGCCATAGCTCTGCATAGAGCCCGCCTTGGCGTAGCAACTCATGGTGTGAGCCGTCGGCGACGATCACCCCACGGTCCAGTACGATCAGCCGATCCATATCCATCACCGTGCTCAGGCGATGGGCGATCGCGATCACGGTCTTGCCGGCCATGGCCTGGCGCATGGCGCTTTGAATGATCTGCTCGCTGTGACTATCCAGGGCGCTGGTCGCTTCATCGAGCAGCAGAATCGGCGCATTTTTCAAGATCGCGCGCGCAATGGCGATGCGCTGCCGCTGTCCGCCGGAGAGTTTGACGCCGCGTTCGCCGACCATGGTCCGGTAACCGTGCTCTTGCTCGGCGATGAACTCGTGGGCGTGGGCGCGTCGGGACGCCAGCTCCACCTCTTCGTCGCTGGCGCCGGGCCGGCCGTAGCGGATGTTCTCCAGCAAGTTGCGATGGAACAAGGTCGTGTCTTGCGGGATCAGCGCGATCGATTGTCGGAGGCTTTCCTGAGTGACCTGCCGAAGATCTTGGCCGTCGATGCGGATGGCTCCGTCGACTGCGTCGTGCATCCGCATCAGCAGTCCCATCAACGTGGTCTTGCCGGCGCCGCTCGGGCCGACGAGCCCGACGCGTTGTCCAGCCGGGATGCGGAGCTCGAAGTCTTTGACCACGTTGCGCAATCGGCGCTGCTCGTCTGCTCCGGGTAGCTCGTAAGCAAAGGCAACGCGCTCGAAATGAATGCTGCCTCGATCCACGGCCAGTGCGCGCGCGCCGGGCACATCGGTGACGGTGGCGGGGACGATCAGCGTGTCGATGCTCTCGCGGGCCGAGCCCACTTGATCATAGAACTCGGGGATACGCTGGCCAATGTTGTACGCGGTTTGTAGCAGCGAGCTGGTGAGCGTCGTGATCATCACGAAGTCACCAGTGCCGATCAGGCCGTGGATCCACGCGTACAGGGCGCCCCCAACGAACACCAGCCACATCGCAATATCCATTACGTATTGCACGCAGCGCAGGCGGACCACGGCCCGATAGGAAGCGCGGCGGCGCTCGAACTCTTCGCCTGTGTAGCGCTCGAGTTGCGCGTCTTCGAGCGCTTGATTGGCGAAGAAGAACACATTGCGGATGTTGGTGAGCACATCCACCATGCGGCCCGTGACAGCTGCCTTCGCTTCGTTACTGGCGACGGCGCGCCGGGTGCATTCTCGACCCACGAGCAGACTGACGCTGAAATAGATCAGCACGGCCAGCACTGCGGCCGCGCAAAAGGCAGGGCTCGCGAAATAAAAGTAAGCCGCCACGAACGCGAAGAAGCAAGCGCTGGGAATGAAGTCGAACACCATCATGTCGAACAGCACGAGCACCTGGTCGGGCAGCATGATGGCCCGGTGCGCGATCTTTCCCGACAGTGTGTTCTCGAAGTAAGAGCTCGAGAGCCGCTGAGTGTAGGCGAAGACCTCCTCCTTGATCCGCCGCAGCATGGGCGAGCGCGTACGATACGAGCTCAGCCATGCCCCTCCGTCGATCGCGAAACGCGCCACCACCAGCCCGACGAACCACGCGAACGGCACGAGTAGCTTGCGGCTCTCGGCAGCTGGATCGTGCAGGGAAAGTACGGTGTCGGTCAGGCGCTTGATGGCGTAGGCGATCGACGCAAACGCGCCGCGGCTGAGCACGGGGAAGACGATTACGCCCAAACAGCCCCAGGGGAACTGGCGGTAGAAGTGCAAGGAAAACGGCCAAAGGCGATTGGGCAGAGTCTGAGTAGTCATGCGGCGGGATCGGCAGACGAGGAACGCAGAGCCTCGGTACTCTACGTCAGCGCGTCGATGATAGGCTCACCAGAGGCGTCGAAGGATGAATAGCGGAACGCCGAGCTCGCCGTTTGCGCAAGCTCTTCCGCAAAGAGCGACCAAACCATCGTGTCACGCGGCATTCCAGTAGGAGTGCGCGCGCGTTTCCTCAGCACCGCATCCAGTTGGTAGCCGAGCTTCTTCGGGATCGCCTGACTCGCGCAGTTCGCTGGATCGCAATGAATCTCGACGCGCTGCGCGTGACACGTCGTGAGCGCTACCCGCGTCAGCGCGGTAACGACCTCGCTGCAGTATCCTTGGCGGAGCACTTCAGATCGAATCCAGTAACCGATCTCGAGTGCCTCGGCCCCGCCGCGCTTGTGCAACCCCGTACCGCCCAGGACTCGACTTTCGTCGAGCGCCAAGATTCCGAACGTGTATTCCTCGTCCCGATCGAAGCGAGCTCGCGCACCGCGTAGGTATTCGATGCGCTGCGCGAGCGAACGCGGCTCACTGACCGCCCACGGCAGCCACCGCTGTAGGTGCTCCAGGCTGCTGAAAATTGCCTCGTCGAGTAGGCGCGCATCCCGGGGTTCCCAAGCGCGGATGACGCAGCGTTGGGTCTCGATGCGATAGGGTGGCGCGCTGATCGGACCCGGTTGCGTGAGCGTTGCGGGGATCGGCAAGTTGCCACGTTTCACGCGTTGTCTTCTATAATAGATATGCCGCCGCCGCAATCATGGCGTGACAGCGAACGAACCAGCGCTTCACGCGCCTGGGCTGACACTCGATAATTGCAGTGACCGTCTGCGCCGACACTGTGTGATGGGCACTTCCTTCAACGCGTGCACGATTTCGCGGAGGTTTGCTGACTGTGCGGCGACAGGTCAGGGTACTTGAACTAACGCACGCCCCTTCCTCCTACGGCTCGAATCTTCGAGAGGCGCACGATGATCAAGTTCTACGCATTCCTAGCCCCCATCGCGGTCGTGTGCGTCGCCTGCGGTGCCAGCTTCACGGCCAACGAAGGCAACGGCGCTGCTGCTGGCGCAGCCAATGGCGGTCAGGCAACCGGTGGGCTCACCAGCTCGGCAGGCAGCTCCAGCGTCGGCGATGCGGGCGAGACGGAAGCGGGCGGCACCAGCTCCGCAGGCCAGGGCTCGACGGCGGGCGAAGGTGGTTCCGTCGTCGGCGCTGGCGGCACCACGAGCACGGGCGGTTGGGGTTCGGGTCGGGGTGGTTGGGGCAACGCCGGCTGGCGCAATGGCACTGCTGGGTCCTCGGCCGCTGATTGCGCCACGCTCCAGGAAGAGTACGAAGCTGCGGTCCAGAAAGCCCGGGTCTGTGACAAGGGTTCGACCGATCAATGCACGACGAGCTCGCTGGCTCAGGCAATCGGCGGCTGCGGTTGTCCGGTGCTGATCAACGCCAAGAGTGAAGCCGGGGCGGCTGCCAGGAAGGCGTATCAAGCTTATCAATCCGCCAAATGTGAAACCAGCGGTCCGTTGTGCGATGCCTTTTGCGCGCCGCCCGTGGCGGCCAGCTGCGCGCAACAATCCATGACCTCCGGCAACGGCTTCGTGTGCACCGGGGCGACCGCCATCCAAAACTAGCCGCTTCTGCGCGCGGTCATCGACTCACGGGGCCGATCGCTTGTTCGAGCTCGAGCGCGGCAAACAGCGCCGCCCCGCGCAGCTCGAGCCCTTGCTCTTCGACACGCAGAAAGCTCGAGTAGGCGTCGAGCAGCTCCAAGATCGTTCCGCGGCCCTCGCGATAGGTGAGCTCGGCAATGCGCCGCACCGTCTCGGCGTTGTGCGAAGCTTCCGCGCGGAAGGTCCGATAGGCCGTGGTGGTGAGGTGCAGCGTGCGCGCGGCGTGTTCGACTTCGCGCTCGACGGTGTTCCTGAGATCGCGTTCGTGCACGTGGGCTGCGCGGCTCTGTTCCAGTTGGCGATCGATCGTCCCCTGACCGCGATCGAAGAGCGGCAAAGGGATGGATGCCGAGGCCAATAGCCCGCCGCCCGAGCTGCCCGCGGGCGCGCCGGGGATCCCTCGCCAGTTCGAGTAGCCGATGCCGAGCTCGGGCTCGGGCAGGAAGCGCTTGCGAGCGGCGCGTAAGCGCGCTTCCGCCGCGCCCGTTTCCAGGCGCATGGCCGCGATCTCTTGGCGATGCTCGAACGCCCAGCGCACCAGCGCGGCGGCCTCGCGATTGTCTTCGAGCGGCTCGGCAAGCGCGTCGGCGGCGATCAGTTCACCCGGGCTCGGTGTACCGCCGATGGCGGCCGCGAGCTCGGCGCCGGCGTTCGACACTTGGACCTCGGCCTGCGCGATGCGTGCGCGCAAGCTGCCACGCTCGACTTCGAGCCGAACGCGATCGTAGGCGGGGTTTGCCCCCGCTGCGGTGCGTGCCTCGAGCACGTGCTGCACACGTTCGAGATCGGCGAGCCCTGCCTCGAGCACCACGTGATGCCCCGCCGCGAGTTGCAACGCGAGGTACGCGCGGCGCAGCTCGCCGAGTAGCTGCCAGCCCTCGGCGGCAAAACCGCGCTCGGTCGCGCTGGCCGTAAGGCGTGCCGCGTCTTTGCTGGCGCCGAGCCGACCCCAGATTGGCAAGCTCTGCGCCAGCATGATCGAGTACTCTTGATCTGCGCTGTCTGACTCGCCATGAATGTGCCAGCCTGCCGCCAATGCCAGCCTCGGGTTCGGCAATAGCCCGGCCGCGATGATGTCCGCGCGCGTGGCATTGATCTCGTAGCGCGCCGCCGCGAGCCGCAGGTTTTCGCGGCCAAAACGCTCGACCGCCTGTCCGAGCGACACGCCGACCTGTGCTCGCCCGTGTGACACCACGGACGGCGCTGAAATCGGGGCCGGAGTCAACGATTCGGCACGAGCCGGCTGGGCGAGCAGGACCACGGCCAGGGCTGCAAAATGGCGAGGACACAAAAGCATGGCCGCTATCATCGGGCATCGAAAGAGCGAAGGAAAGCCAGCGCGGCGTGTTAACGTGGGCCAAGTAGTTGCGATGCGCCTGAAGCTCGAACAATTCCTGGGTGGCTGTGCTCTCGCCGTCTCGCTGATGGGCTGCGGCAAACACGAGCAACGTTTCGAATCGACCTGCCAGCTCGTCCGCCGTGACGCCGTCGAAACGAACGACAAGGGTGAAACCGAAATTCTGGACGTCGAGCTGGAGTGGGACCCGTGCCCAGGGGATCAATTCCAGGTCGTGCGCGGCGGTAAGGAATTCGCCAAGTGCATGCAACAGTACGAAGTCGGCAAATTGCTGCCCGTGCTGGTCAAGCACTGGTGGGATGACCGCGGCTACTTCGTGTGGGACGTGTACAAGATCGGCAATTGCGAGCGCCCCATCGAGTCAGAGTCCGAGGGCTCCTACGAAAAGTCGCAGGAATGCAGTGACCACGAGAGCTACGGGATGGCGAACGGCTTTTCCTGCAATCGGCGCCCGTTCAAGGGGCTGGTTTCGACCTGTCCGTGGATGGCCCGGCAGTAGCGACTCAGTTACGCGCCCACCGCGTGCCGTCCGTACACGTCACTTGATCGACGTGCGCGACGGCGAGCGACGCAACGCTCACGTGGTGCAGGAGCATGTTCAGGGAGTGCGTCTCGTTCGGGCCGAGATCGCTCACGTTGTCTTCGGCGAACGCGACGTAGTACTCGCCGCCCTTGTTCATCGCGCTCGGCTTGCCGTAGGCGTCGTAGCCATAGGCGGTGCCGGAGAAAGATTTCACCGCGCACTTACCGCGGTTGGTCAGATCGAGGTGTAGCTCGTTGCCTTCGTCGCTGTTGCCCACGTCACCGACCGAAAGCACCAGCGGATCGGCCTTGGTGATCTCCGTAAGTACCATGCGTGCGCGAGCGAGAGGCGCGGGGCCGATCAATAGCGAGCCTTGTTTCGGGCTCGGATCGGCGTCCTTGCCCGTCGAACGCTGGGCGTCTGCCGCCGAGACGCGCTGCAGCACGCTCGGCTGACTCCACTCGCGCTCGAGCAGAAAGCGACCGAGGAGCACGCCGAGGAGCAGCCCCACTGCCAAGCACGCGCCTCCGACCAAAATCAATTTCCGCATGAGTTCCTCATCATTGTCGAAAGTAGGCCAGCGAGGCGCTCAGACGAACACGCTCGCAGCCATCACAGCAGCCGTCAAGATTGGGGTCCAGAGGCGAAACAGCTTGAACCAGAAGTCCAAGCGTTCTTCGTCTACGATCAGGAACACCCAGGTGGTGGCCATGTTCAAGAGCAGTGAGACGTACACGCCGAGCATCAGCTTATCCGCGTGCGTGAGGTAGCCGGTGGCCGGAAGCGACTGGATCAGCGAGTAGTGGAACAACACGGCGGCGGCCAACATGGGCGCGCCGGCGGCACTGCGAACTTCGAGCTCGTCCGGAGGCACCCACAGGCCGATCAGCGAAATCAGCACGATGATGAACGCGGGCACGTACACGCTGAACGCGGCCGACTGCGCGAAGCGATCGAGCCCGAGCGTGAACTTGTAGCGCGACACGTACAAATCATCGCGATCGAAGCGCGAGGGATATTGGTGCTTGATGGCGGAGGCACCGACGGACGCCACGCCGTAGCCGGAGAGCCGAAACGTGGCATCCAGCGAGGTGCGCCGGGGATCGGCAACGAAGATCACCGTGTCGACGCCGTACACCGCGTCTTCCACATTGATGTCCAGTCGCTGCGTGTCGAACGGATAGTCACGCAAGTCCACCGCGCTGGTGAAGGTGCCGGTGCAGCGGTAGAAGCGGAAGGTTTCGACGTCCACCAGGTTCGTGCAGTTCACGTCGTGGCCGTTCGTGAACGTGGGATGCAGCTTGGGCAGCAGCTTATCGGCCGTGAACGACAAGAAGAAATCTGCCGAGAAGCTGCCGTCGGTGATCTGATAGTCCCGGATTTCCGAGATCACCAAGCCTACCTTGACCGTCGCTGGCCCGCCCGAAGTCGGGTTCGCGAGTGGCGAGCGGAACTTGCCGTCGCGATGGATCGGCACCTTGCCATTGCCCAGCGAATCGATCTGTTCCGGACTCAACCCTTGAGGAATATCGCTTTCGTCCTGAATGACCGCGCCGCCCAGGGTCAGGTTCGAGATGTCGTCTTTGTCGCCGCTTGCGGCTTCACTGGAGGCGCTCGCAGCGCTGGGGGCAGGCGGAGCGGCGCTGGGGGCAGGCGGAGCGATGCTTGCGGTCGGGATCGGCGGCGGATTGGCGGCCGCCAGCACTGGAACTGCGCTCGTGGTTGGGCTTGCTCCGGCTTTTGCCGAGAGCGGCGCAGCCTGCGCTTTGGCGCCGAGCTTCGAGCTGACGATTAAGCTGCCCAGGCAGACGATCACCAGTGCGGAAAGGACCTGCCACAGATGCACCGGGCGGAAACGACGATTTCGGTGATCACCCACCGTTCGACCGTAGCCAAAAAGGCTCGGAACGAACACCCAAATCTGGCACGCTCCGGCCAGTGGTGAGAACAAGCCTCGCGAACTTGTACGCGGTTGCCGCGTTTGCGGCATTTGCTGTCTGCGCGTGCAAGCAGCCCGTCGAAAGCGAGCCGCCGAGCGAGAAGAAAGATCCGGCCGTCGACGTCAGCTTGTCGCCGCGCGCGTTGGCTGGCGCGAAGCTCGCAACCGGCAAAGTGCAGCGCGTGCCGCGCCGATCGAGCCTGACCGTAGCGGGTTCGGTAGACTTCGTGCCCAACCGCGTTGCGCGCATCGGCCCTCAAATCTCGGGCCGCGTTGCCAGCGTGCCGGTCGCCCCCGGCCAGTTGGTGGGTCGAGGCGCGGTAGTGGTGACGCTCGATAGCGTCGATATCGGCCGCGCGCGCGCGGACTTCTTGCAGGCCAAATCACAGCTTCTTTTGGCCGAGTCCGAGGTCGCGCGTGAAGATCGCTTGATCGACGCAGGCGCTTCCTCGGAGCGCGCCCAGCAGAGCGCGCGTACCTCGCGAGACTTGGCGAAGGTCGGGCTGAGCGCTGCGAGTGATCGTTTGCGCACGCTGGGCGCTTCTGGCGGGCAAGGCAGTTCGGGTTTTTCTTTGGTGTCGCCGATCGAGGGCAAGGTGCTCGAGGTGAAGGCGCGCCTCGGGCAACCCGTCGGACCCACCGATACCTTGATCGTAGTGGGTGAAACGAGCCAAGTGTGGCTGGCCGTCGACATCTACGAACGCGACCTATCCCACGTGCACCAGGGCGATGACGTGCTCGCCACTGCCGTCGCCTATCCCGATCGAACCTTCGAGGGCAAAGTCGATCAATTGGCGAGCGTAGTGGATGCCGAGCGCCGCGTGCTCGAAGCGCGCATCGTGCTCAAGAACCCGGACGGCGCGCTGCGCCCGGGTATGACGGCAACCGCACGTGTATTAGCCGTGCCAGAGGCGGGCGCGCCGCTGGTGATCAGCGTGCCGCGGGGCGCCCTGCAAACCATCGACGGCCAGCCGTTCGTGTTCATCGATCTCGGTGCTGGGAAATTCGCCTTGCGCGCGGTCGAGCGCGGGGCGGAGCTCGAACAAGGGGTCGAGATCAAGCAAGGCCTGACCGGTGACGAAACCATCGTCACCGAGGGTTCGTTCATTCTGAAGAGTGAAGTGTTGCGCTCGCAGATGGGATCCAACGATTGATCGATCGATTAATCGCGTTCTCCGTCCAGCAGCGCATGCTGGTGATCGTGCTCTCGTGCGTGTTCGTGATCCTGGGCTTGGTGGGCGCCAGCAAGGTACCGATCGACGCCGTGCCGGATGTCACCAACGTGCAGGTGCAAGTGCTGACGCCCGCGCTCGCGCTCGGCCCGGAAGACGTGGAGACTTTGGTGAGCGCGCCGATCGAGCGCGCCATGGCCGGCCTTCCCGGCTTGGAAGAAGTGCGCAGCACCTCGCGCGCGGGCATTTCGGCGGTCACCATCGCTTTCAGCGAAGGGATGGAACTGTATCGCGCTCGGCAGTTGGTGTCTGAGCGCTTGGCCGTCGCGCGCCGCGATATCCCCGAAGAATACGGCACCCCGCAGCTCGGTCCGGCTTCCGGCGCGCTGGGCGAAATCTACCATTTCGAGGTCAAAGGTCCGGTCTCGTTGATGGAGCGTCGCAGCGCGCTCGATTGGATCATCGTCCCGCGCCTGCGCCTGGTGCCCGGCGTGGTCGAAGTGAACACCATGGGCGGCGAGGTGAAATCACTCGAAATCACCTTGAATGCCGCGCGCATGAGCAACGCGCGCGTGAGCGTGCCCGAAGTGCTCTCGGCGCTGTCTCGCAATCACTTGGCGACCGGTGGCGCATATTTGGTCGACGGTCGCGAGCACGTCACCGTGCGCGGCGAAGGCCGCATCAAGACCGCCGAAGATCTGGGCTCGGTCGTGGTGGAGACCCGCGAAGATCGCACCCCGCTGTTCCTGCGTGATCTGGGCGAGGTCGGCTACGCGCCGCTAGTGCGCTACGGCGCGGTCACGCGCGACGGGCGCGACGACGAGGCGGTGATTGGCATCGTGGTGATGCTCGCTGGCGCGAATAGCGGCCGCGTGGTGGAAGGCGTGCGCGCCGAGGTCGCCGAGATCCAGAAGAGCTTACCGCCGGGCGTAAAAATCGAGGCCTACCACGATCGCATGGATCTGGTGGAGCGCACGATCCACACCGTGACCACGAACATGCTCGAGGCGAGCGCGCTCGTGCTCGTGGTCTTGTTCGTGATGCTGGTCAGCTTCCGCGGCGGGGTGGTCGTCGCAATCGCGATTCCACTCGCGCTTTTGGGCGCTTTTTTGGGCATGTGGCTGGGCGGCGTCGCGGGCAACTTGATCAGCCTGGGCGCGATCGATTTCGGCTTGGTCGTGGACGGCGCGATCATCATCGTCGAAAACGCCATGCGCCGTTTGTCCGAGCGGCGGCACGAGCTCGGGCGCATTTTAACCGATGCCGAGCGCAGCGAAGTCGTGATCAGCGCCTCGCGCGAGGTGCGCGGCGCGACCGCCTTCGGCGAGGCCATCATCGCGCTCGTGTATCTGCCGGTGGTCGCGCTGCAAAGCGTAGAGGGCCGCATGTTCCGCCCGATGGCGTTGACGGTGCTGTTCGCGCTGGCCACCGCCTTCGTGCTGTCCCTGACCTTGATCCCCGCTCTCGCCTCGCTGCTCCTGCCGCGCGATGCGCACGACAAAGAGAGCCCAATCGTACACTTTGCGCTGCGCTTGTATCGCCCTGCCTTGCGCTGGGCCGCGAGTCGCCCGCTCTGGGTGATGAGCCTGGCCGTGCTCTTGTTCTTCGCCACGCTCGGTATCGGCTCGCAAATGGGCCGCGAATTCTTGCCCCAACTCGACGAAGGCACGCTGATCTCCGAAACCGTGCGCTTGCCCTCGGTCTCGCTCACGCAATCGCTCGACCAGACCCGACAAGCCGAAAAGACGCTGCTCGCCTTCCCAGAAGTGAAGAGCGTCGTCACGCGCACCGGTCGGGCAGAGGTGGCGGTCGATCCGATGGGCATCAACATGAGCGACGTTTGGATCTTGCTCAATCCGAAGCCCACCTGGCAAACCGCGCACGATCGCGAATCGCTGGTCGAGGCGTTCGACAAGAGCCTGACCGAGAACGTGCCGGGCGCTGGCTTTTCCTACACGCAACCGATCGAGATGGCCTCGAACGAGCTGCTCTCCGGCTTTTCTTCGGATCTCGCCATCGATCTCTACGGCCCCGATCTGACCGAATTGCGCAAAGGCAGCGAGCGCATGGTCCGCGCATTGCGCCAAGTGCGCGGCGCGCGCGATGTCCGAGCCGAGCAAATCGCGGGCCTGAACGTGCTCACGGTGCACGCCGATCGCATGGCCATTGGTCGTCGAGGTCTGGATGAGAAAGCCGTGCTCGACACGGTCGCGGCCCTGGGCGGTACCCAAGTCGGCGAAATCGTCGACGGTGCGACGCGCTACCCGATTCGCGTGCGGCTCGATCAACGCGCGCGCGAAAGCAAAGACAGCATCGCCGCGCTGCCCGTGCGCACGCCGAGCGGCGCGCTCGTCCCGCTCGGCCAACTCGCGCAAATCGACGTCACTCCCGGGCCTTCACAAGTTAGCCGCGCGCGCTTGCAGCGCCGCGTCACGGTGCAGGTCAACGTTCGTGGGCGTGACATTGGCACCTTCGTGGACGAAGCCAAAGAGTTGCTCGACCGCACGGTCAAGCTGCCCGTGGGCTACTTCACGGTCTGGGCCGGCGAATACGAGCGGCTACAAAGTGCCACGCGCCAGCTCGCAGTGGTGGTCCCGATCTCGCTCGCGGTGATCTTGGTGCTGCTGATCGCGACCTTCGGCAAAGTGCGCCCCGCGCTGCTGATCTTCGCCAATGTGCCCATGAGCGTCTCGGGCGGCATTCTCGCGCTGCTGCTGCGCGGCCTGACGTTCAGCATTTCCGCCGGCATCGGCTTCATCGCGCTGTTCGGGGTGGCCGTGCTCAACGGCTTGGTGCTGGTCTCCAGCATCGAAAAGCTCGTCACCGACGGCCACGCGATCGAAGAAGCAGTGGAGCTCGGTGCCACCCAGCGCCTGCGCCCGGTGCTGACCACCGCCCTGGTCGCTTCCCTCGGGTTTCTGCCCATGGCCCTCGCCACCGGCGCGGGCGCCGAAGTGCAGCGTCCGCTGGCAACGGTCGTGATCGGTGGCCTGGTTTCATCCACACTGCTCACCTTGCTGGTTTTGCCGAGCGCCTATCGCTGGTTGCTGACGCCGCGCGTGCGCAAAGCGGCAGGTTGAGTTACCTCCGCCGGCGGGTGTGGGGGTGAGTTACCTCCGCCGGCGGGTGTGGGGGTGAGTTACCTCCGCCGGCGGGTGCGGGGTTGGGCTACCTCCGCCGGCGGGTGCGGTTGGGCTACCTCCGCCGACGGGTGCGGTTGAGTTACCTCCGCCGGCGGGTGCGGTTGGGCTACCTCCGCCGGCGGGTGCGGGGCTGAATTATCGCCGCTGGCCGGTTGGGCTACCTCCGCCGGCGGGTGCGGCCTACTTGTACTGCAGGCGGTAGTTCGGATCGCCGCCGAAGGAACCGGCGCCAATGTCCTCGTAGGCGTATTCCGGCTTGTCACCGAGGGTGGCTCTTGCGGCGCCCGTCAGCAAAATCTCATAGGGTTTTGCGGTGTCCTCGCCGAGCTTGCTGGCGTTGTTCACCTCGCGCCCCCAAACGTCTTCATCGCCGATGCGTAAGACTCGGCCATAGCCAATGCCCAGGCAAAGCAGGATCTGCTCCTCGGGTTTGCGGCGTTCGTTCACGTTGCGGCAGGCGCGCTGCATTTCCACGCCGCACTCCACCGCGCGGTCGACGCGGCGGAACATGATCATGAAGCTATCGCCCTCTTCCTTCAGCAACAGGCCGTCGAAGGTTTCGACGATGGGCAACAGCAGTTTGCGCTGCTCGTGAATAATCTGCAGAAAATGCACGATGCCGAACTCAGAGGTGCGGCGCGAGAAGCCGGACAGGTCCGTGAACATGATCGCCCAGTCTTCACCGAACAGGTCCCAAATGCGTTGGTCGATGGCGCTCACGTCGGCACCTTGCCGGCAGCGCTCCTCGACTAGCTTCCACAATCGGGTTTGGCTCGCTTTCAGTCCCTCGCTGCTGCTCATGACCGGGGAGGATACCCAGAATCCATCCAGCCCGCAGCCCCGCCATCTGTTCTCCCTCCGGGGCTCCGGTAAAGACGACGGGGCTGCGAGCTCGAAGCGCGGCTACTTGGCTTCGGTTTCTTTTTCGGCCTTGTTCGCGTCGCTGGCGGCATCGTCGGCTTTGTCCGCGGCCTTGTCGGCTTTGTCTGCAGCCTTGTCCGCGGCCTCGTTGGCCTTTTCGGCGCTGTCGGCGCTCTTCGCGGATTCGTTGCTGCCGCCGCAGGCGGTGAGGGCGAAGCAAGCAATGGCAGAGGTGAGGAGCAGGGGATTTCGCATGGTCAGCGCGATAAGCAGATCGCGTGCCAAATCCCGGGCTGAATGATAACCGCTCTTTTCTGGGGTTTCGGCTCGGTGGGCGACAACAATTTGGCATTTGTGCGCGTAACCAAATTGCCCCGTCGTGGCCGAAAGTGCGATCGTTCGCTGAAGGGTGGCCAGTGAATCCAATTGAACTCGAGTCACTAGGTTCCGTCCAAGGGGTGTTGAGCGAGTTCGTGCAGCACGCCAGTGCCGCCTTCGGCACGGACTTGCGCGCGGTCGTGCTCTTTGGCAGCGCCGTGGAGGCCCGCTTGCGCGCCACGTCGGACGTCAACTTGGTCGTCGTGCTCCGCCGCTTCGAACGCGCGCAGGCCGAGCAGTTGCAGCGCCCGCTGCGCGTCGCGCAAGCCGCGGTTCGGCTGACGCCGATGTTCTTGCTCGAGTCCGAGGTGCCCGCGGCCGCCGAGGCGTTCGCCGTGAAGTTCGATGATATCCTGCACCGTCGCGCGCTGCTCTTCGGCACGGATCCCTTCGAGCAGCTGCTCATCCCACGCGCCGCGCGGGTCGCGCGCTTGAAGCAGGTACTACTCAATCTGAAATTGCGCTTGCGTGAACAGTTCGTGCTCCGTGGTCTGCGCGAAGAGCAACTAGTGCTGACCATCGCCGATGCTGCTGCTCCGCTGCGCTCGTGCGCGGCCACGTTGCTCGAGCTGGAAGGGCACGCCGCCGGTTCGCCCAAGGATGCGCTGCATCGCTTCGTCGAGTCGTTGCCCGCGGCGTCTTGGTCCGCGCTCTTGGCTCGGCTCTCCGAAGCTCGCGAGACTCGCAATCTTGAGCCCGGGGTCGGCGCAGCCACCCTATTCGAGCTGATCGAGCTCGCGACGCACTTGCTGCAGCGCACCGAAACCCTGCCCGAGGCTTGAAGTGAACCCGTTCGATTTCACGGGGCCCGCGTTCCTGGGTTTCTATTGGGTGTGCGTGCTGCCCGCAGTCCTGTTCGGCGCATGGCTGCTCCGGCGTTTGGTCGAGCAGGGCGAGATCCCCGAGCTCGATCTTTCGAACCCTTACCTGCTCGCGTACTTGCGCGGCGGGAAAGAGCAAGTCGTCCAACTGGTCGTCGTGTCCTTGGTCGATCGCGGTTTGATCCTGACTGAGCGCGGCATGCTGGCCGTGCGTGACGATCAGGTCGCGCATTCGGTGCGCAGCCCATTGGAGCGATCCGCATTGATCCGCTTGCGCCAAGTGCAGCCGGCTTCACCGGACAAGTTGCTACGCGATCCATTTCTGGATGCTAGCTGCGAGGGCCTGGCGCGCGAGCTGCGTGAGCGCGGCTTGCTCGCCTCCGAGCGACTGCGCGGGCATCGGCTGCTCATCTACCTGCTCAGCGTGCTGATCTTGGGTGGTGTCGCGCTGGCCAAGATCGTGATTGCGGTGGGGCGCGGTCGGCACAACATCGGCTTTTTGATTCTGTCGGCGGTCATTGCCTGTGCGCTGCCACGCCTGTGGGCGAATCCTCGCCTCACCGTGCTCGGCAGGCGCGTCATTTCGGACATGTACGAGCTGTTCGGCGGCCTGCGCGCGCGTGCTGACACGATTGCGCCCGGTGGCGGAACTGCAGAACTCGCGCTGCTCGTGGGCGTGTTTGGGATCGCCGCCTTGCCCAATCAAGTATTCCCGCACAAAGCGCTGCTTTTTCCGGCTCCGGCGCCAGAGCCACTGGGGGCCGTCTGGGGCTCGTCCGATTCCAACGGTTCGACTTGCAGCAGCGGCGGCTCGAGTTGCAGCAGTGGCTCGAGCTGCGGTTCCTCTTGCGGCGGCGGAGGAGGTTGCGGCGGATGCGGCAGTTGAGCACGGGTGACCGCGTGGGGCTGTCTTGGCGAAGCGAGATCGCGGCCAGCATCTTGCAGCACCTCGATCGAATCGATGTCGTCGAGCTGATCGCGGAAGACTACTTCGACGCCCCGGCGCGGCGCGTGCGCGCGCTGTCGACGCTGGCCGCGCAGGTGCCGCTGGTCGTGCACGGGATCGGCCTCGGCCTCGCGTCGGCGAGCCCGGTGAGCGAGCTGCACCTAGATCGCCTCGCCCGCTTCGTGAATCGCGCTCGGCCCGAGTCGTGGTCCGAGCATTTGGCCTTCGTGCGCGCAGGGCCGATCGAACTCGGACACTTGGCAGCACCGCCGCGCAGTGAGGCCACGATCGCCGGAACGCTGGCCAATCTACGACGGGTGCGCGCGGTCGTCGGCTCGCTACCCGCGCTGGAAAATGTCGCGAGCTTGTTGGATCCGCCGGGCAGTGACTACGACGAGGCGAGCTGGCTGTCGGCAATTGCTACGGACTCGGACGCGCATTTGCTGCTCGATTTGCACAACCTGTACAGTAACGCACAGAACTTCGGCTTCGAGGCGGCGGACTATGTGCAGCGTGTGCCCGTCGAACGCGTGTCGGTCGTGCACCTGGCGGGGGGCACGTGGTTGGAAACGGACGGCAGCTCGGGCCAAAGCCGGCGCTTGCGTCTCGATGATCATTTTCACGCCGTGCCCAATGCCGTGTACGCGCTGCTCGAAGAAGTGGCATTCCGAGCGCCGCAAGCGTTGACGGTGATCCTCGAACGCGACGGGAAGTATCCGCCGTTCGGCGAGCTCTTGCAGGAATTGACGCTGGCGCGCGAGGCGTTGGCACGCGGCCGCGCGCGTCGTCGCGAAGCGGAGCCGGTGCGTCATGCGGGCTGAGCCGTCCGATCCCGCGCGTCTCGAAGCATTCTTGGCGCGTCTGTACGTCGATTCCGACGCGCGCGCGGAGTTCCTCAGCGATCGCGGGCGCGCGGCGGACGCGGCGGGGCTCGACGAAGCGCAGCGCTCGGCGGTCGTCGCGCTCGATGCGGGCGCGCTCGAACTGGCGGCGCGCAGCTTCACGCACAAGCGCCAGCACGCACGCGCCCTGCGCCCGCAAAGCAAGCGTTTGCCGTGGTTCCGGCGCGTGCTCGCCTGGCTCTACCGGGCTTGACGATTCCGAGCCAAGGAACGTTGGCGCGGGGGGGTCAGACGGCGAACAGGAGCCAGATGAACAAACGGATTGCCACGCTTGTGGGGTTGGGGATGTTGGGCCTTTGGGGTTGCTCGGCCGGGCCGGGCGGCAGGGCGCAAACTGCGGCGAAGGTCGCTCCGGTTCAGGCTTCCGAACCGGTCGCCCCGGTCAGCCCGAGCAAGACTGCGAACGCACCGCTCGAGTTTCACGCGGAGAGCGAGAGCGACCGAGTCTTCATCGAAAACGCTGAACGCGCGATCGGTCAGTACTCCGAGTTTCTGAGCCGCGCTGGCGACGGAGAGGAGTACGCCCAGGCCGCGAAACGCAGCCGTGAGCAGATCGAGGACCTGCAGGCCGCGATCGATTTCGTGCGCCGCGGAGCTCAGGAGCGCGCTTTCCGTCAACAGTAAAAATCGAGATTTTTTCGGTTTTCAATGCGCTGCGGCAAACCCTTCGCAGCTCGCGGAAACGCTCGCGAAGCAACGCGGCGCAATTTCGGTCGTTCCATCCCGAGAAGGTAGCTTTCTGGGTGCGGTCGAAGTGGGCGCGCGGCCAGAGGAGTGCTACGGATGCGCGGTCTCGCGAGCCTCCTGTGGGCGTCTAGAAAAGGAACGAAGAAATGATCAAGGTCGGTATCAATGGCTTCGGCCGCATCGGTCGTATGGTTTTCCGCGCTGCCATTGGGCGTGGCGACGTCGAGATCGTCGCGATCAACGATTTGCTCGAGGTCGAGTACCTCGCATACATGTTGAAGTACGACTCGGTGCACGGTCGCTTCAAGGGCAGCGTCGAAGTGACGGACGGCAAGCTCGTCGTCAACGGCAAGCCGATCCGCTGCAGCGCCGAGACTGACCCGTCGAAGCTCAACTGGGGCGCCGTGGGCGCCGATACCGTCGTCGAAGCCACCGGCATTTTCCTCGATAAGCCGGGCGGCGAGAAGCACTTGGCGGCCGGTGCGAAGAAGGTCGTGTTCTCGGCTCCGTCCAAAGACGACACACCGATGTTCGTGATCGGCGTGAACGACGACAGCTACGCGGGCCAGGCGATCGTCTCGAACGCTTCCTGCACCACCAACTGTCTCGCGCCCGTCGCCAAGGTCTTGAACGACAACTGGGGCATCAAGCGCGGCCTGATGACCACCGTGCACGCCACCACGGCCACCCAGAAGACGGTCGACGGCCCGTCCAAGAAGGATTGGCGCGGCGGTCGCGGCATCCTCGAGAACATCATCCCGTCGTCCACCGGCGCGGCCAAGGCCGTCGGCAAGGTGATCCCGGAGCTGAACGGCAAGCTCACCGGCATGGCCTTCCGCGTGCCCACGTCGGACGTGTCCGTCGTCGACCTCACCGTCGAGCTCAACAAAGAAGCCAGCTACGACGACATCTGCAAGGCCATGAAAGCGGCCTCCGAAGGCAAGATGAAGGGCGTGCTCGGCTACACCGACGAGAAGGTCGTTTCGACCGACTTCGTGGGTGAAGTGTGCACCTCCGTGTTCGACGCCGAAGCCGGTATCGCGCTCGACAAGACCTTCATCAAAGTCGTCTCCTGGTACGACAATGAGTGGGGCTACTCGAACAAGGTCGTCGACCTCGTGAAGCGCATCTCCGGCTGAGTTCTCTCTCCGGCCCGTACGTGAATGGCACCGTCGTGGACGCCCTCCCTCGGGGAGTGGACGGTCCGCGGCGGTGGCCGCACCCGCCGTGAACACGTTGGCCCGTCGCTTGCACTGGGGCGGGCATGCTTATTCATGTCGTGATCGTGCTGATCATCGCGGGCGTTGCGTTGTGGTTGATTGAGTCGTTCATTCCGATGGACGGCAAGGTCCTGCGGCTATTGCAGGCTGTGGTGATCATCGTGCTCGTGGTTTGGCTGCTGCGCGTGTTCGGCATCGTCAACTTGCTGCCTGGGGTGCACGTCTGACGGCCCGCCGATCGAGGCGAGATGCGACGCCCGTGCTCGCGCTGAGGCGCGCTAGCACCTAATTTCCGCAGTTCCAGTTGATGCTAGGCTCGGGGTCCGCGCGAGACACTCATGGATTCCGAGCCGCCCTCCTTCGTCCCGCCCCCCTCCTCCGATCCGCCTCGGCCCGGGTCACCCTCGTATCGCTCGTCGTCCGCGCCCACGACGTCGATTGCGCCCCCCGCAATCGAGCCCGGCTTGGCTTGGCCGATCGCGCGCTTGGTGCTGTCGGCGGCTATGTTGCTGCTGGCCGCCGCCGCCGCAAACAACCTCGATCCCGAGGCCAAGGGGCTGCTGCGCAACGCCGTACCCTGCGTCTTGATCGCCTTGGGCATGGCGGTCCCGCCCATGCTCCTGGTGCGTTACCGCTCGCTGCGCATGTTCAGCTGGCTGCTGCTGATCGCTTCGTTCTTCCAGCTCTACGCGCGGAGGGACGGGCTGTTCGGCGCGTCCGTGACCGCCGCGGGCCCGCTCCGAGCGTCGGAGAGCGCCCCGGTCTGATTTTTTTTTTGATGGTCACAGGGGGCGGCCGAGCGCACCCAGCCTTCGGCGTCACTGACGACCCCCTGCGGCCTGCCCCTCGCGCCGAACCGCGCCGCCGAAGGCTCTGACGGCCTGCGACGTGGCTCGTGACCATCAACAGTGATCGATTCCTACGCGCGGTGCATTACGGACATGGTCTATCGCGATCTGTGCGGCGCAGCGGCAATTTTGGCGCTTGGGGTTGGCTGCGGCGCAGACCCCGCCACGGACGCCGGCGCGGGTATCGTTCCGGTGGGAAGCGCCGGCAGCGGCGCTGGCACGACGATCGGCAACGGGAGCGGCCTGGGCGGAGCGGGTCGAAGCTCGATCAACACCGGCAACGGCACGGGAGGCGCGAGCGATCCGAGCGCTAACCCCACCTGCGCCACGGTCAGCGCGGCGGCGACGCTGATCAAGCAGCCCGTCGACATCATTTTGGTGCTCGATAACTCGGGCAGCATGGAGGATGAGCTCGACGCCGTGGAGCGCAACATCAACGTCAACTTTGCCAACATTCTGCAAAAGAGTGACGTGGACTATCGGATGATCTTGATCTCGCGCCATCGAAAAGACGAGCGCAGCGAGTCGGAAGAAGCCAGCACTTCGGTCTGCGTGACTAGTCCGCTCAGTGCACTCTCCGCGTGTCCCGCTGCGAAGCCCGTCAATTCCGAGCGCTTCTTCCAGTACAGCATCAAGGTCGACAGTGAAAATTCCTTCGATCGCATCCTGTCGACCTACAACAAGAAGGACACGTTCGAGCTGACCAAGGTCGGTTGGTCCGAGTGGCTGCGTCCGGGCGCGAAGAAGGTGTTTTTGGAGCTGACCGACGACAACGCCGCGATGGCCGTCGATTCGTTCGTGGAGAAGTTGACCGCGCTCGTGCCGGCGAACTTTGGCACGGTAGACAAGCCAAACTTCGTGTTTCACAGCATCATCGGCATCGTGGAGAAATCACCGGCTAGCGAGCCCTACGCGGCTGACGAGCCGATCCAGATGGCGACTTGCTCGGGGGGCGGCGATACGGTGGCGAACGCGGGCGTTGGTTATCAAGAGCTGAGCCGGCGCACGGGTGGGCTGCGCTTCCCGATCTGCGCGTTTTCCGAGTACGACACGGTGTTCAGCAAGATCGCCAGCGACGTGGTGGCGGGTTCACAGCTGCTCTGTGACTTTGATCTGCCGACGCCTGCCGACGGCCAAACGCTCGATCTGAGCAAGGTCGCCGTGGCCTATACTCGGGGCGGTGCGACCACGCCCGCCAAGTTTGGACAAGCGCCGACCTTGGCCGATTGCCAAGCCGACGCTTTTTACATCGAGAACAATCACGTTTACCTGTGTCCGGACACCTGCAGCGCCGTCAAAGCGGACGGCGCGGCCAAGGTGGATGTGCTGTTCACGTGCGAGAGCACGATCATCGTCAAGTGAGGCGCGCTACTCGAACAGCCCGGCCTTGATCGGCGCGACCCAGCTGCCCAAGGTCACGTTCATCGCGCGGAATTTGCCGCCATCATCCCAGAGCGCCCAGCCGATTTTTCGCTTCTCGGCTTCTTGGCGCACGATGCGCAGCCAAACCTCGCGCGATTTGGGATCGGCATTGTCGGTCACGCCGAACTCACCCAAATAAACGCGGCGTTTGCTGGTCTTGATGTACGCCTCGACGACCTTGAAATAATCGAAGATCGCATTCGGGCCGTTGCTGTTCGTGGCGATCGGTTGGCTGTTGTAAGAGTTGATCCACGTATTGACCCAGTCGAGCTTCTGACCGGCTTCTACCGCCGTGACCGGCGCCGCGGGGGGGCCGGGGAACACGATGCCGCGGGTTTGGAACTCGGCCGGCATGAACGGCATGCCTTGATGGGTGAACAGGATCGGCTGATAGTCGTGAAACGACGCGATCACGTTGGGATCGGGCGGCAGCTCGAGCTCCTTCAAGTAGTCCGCGCCCGCCCAGAAGTAGCTGTTGGCGATGATCAGCCGCGTGGGGTTCGTCGCGCGAATGACGGCGATCGCTCGCTGTTGGATCGGATTGAGCAGCGCTGACTTGAGCTCGTTACAGGGCTCGTTGATCAACTCGAAGGCCACGCTGGCCGGCCTGCTCTTGTAGCGCTCGGCCACTTGCTTCCAGATCCCGACCACGCGATCCGCGTGCTGCGCGGGCTTTTTCATCAACTCTTCGTAATGGTGCAAATCGATGATGATCGACAAGCCACGCTTTGCCGCTTGATCGAGCGCCCAATCCACACGCTCGAAGAACTTCTCTTCGATGGTGTATGGCGCTTCGTCCTTGGCGTGCGAGCTGAAACGCACGGGCAGGCGGATGTGATCGAGTCCAGCGGCCTTGGCCATCTCGAAGTGCTTCTCGTCCAAGATGACACCCCAAGCGCCCTCTTGGGGTGCATCCAGCGCGTTACCCAGATTGATGCCGCGCATGAAGCCGGGCATTGGTTCACTCGCGACCGCTACGGGCGGCGGCTCGATCTCCGACACTTGGTGAATCGCGACTGGTGCGTCGGGGGGCAGGGGCGTGAGCGCAGGTGCGGGTGCACCGGGCGCTGCCGCCGGCGCGCTGCCATTCGCGACGGTAGGTGTGCGCGGCACGCAAGAGGCGATCAACCATGTCGAACCGAGGACTAGAGGCAGAAGGCGCATCGCGCCGAGCATACTGGGGAGAGCGCGCCAGGCGCCACTCTGCGAACCCGAAAGCCCGGGTCGTGTGATCGAGCGCTAAGGGTCAGCGCATTACCCGCCGGAGCGCGCGCGCCAGCGGACAGAAAGCGCCGTAGCCGTGCCCGGATCTCGACCAACTCACCAAAACAGGACAGGATAAGGGCTTTGCGACCGATCAACTGGGGCGTCCCCCGACACCGCCAATGAACATTCGCTCCGCACTATCGCTGGCCGTGTCGCTCGCCCTCCTTGGGGCGGCCTGCTCCGGGGTGCACGTCAATCTGGGCGACGCTCCCGGTGGCGAGTCGGGCTACGGAAGCAATGCTTCCCAACCGTTCGGAGGCGCAGCCGCGGGCGGTGCAAGTGCGCTGGCGGGTGGCCCGGGCGGCTTGATGGTCGACCCCGACCCAAACATGGTCTGCGCCGATGGCAAGAAGACCAGCATCAGCGGCACGGTCTACGATCCTGCGGGCCAATGGCCGCTGTACAACGCGGTGGTGTACGTGCCGAACGTGGGCGGCGCGTTGCCCGCGTTTCGGCCCGGTGTGGCTTGCGAACGGTGCACCGATCTGGTGCCGGCTCGTGCCGTCGCATTGAGCGGCGCGGACGGCAAATTCCAACTCGAAGACGTGCCCGCCGGCAGCGTGGATTTGGTGGTGCAGCTCGGCAAGTGGCGGCGCAAGCAAACCATCACGGTTCTACCCTGCCAGGACAACGCGCTCAGCGACCGGAACCTGACGCGCCTGCCACGCACGCAGGCCGAGGGCGACATCCCGAAGATCGCTTTTTCTACCGGGCACTCCGACGCGCTCGAGTGCTTGCTTCGAAAAATCGGCATCGCCGACACCGAGTTCACGACCGACACCGGCGGCGGACGGGTCAGTATGTTCGTGGGCTGCGAGGGCGACCAGGCCGACAAGCACTTCGGCGCCAACAAGTTCACGGACCGCTTGGGCGGCGCGGCGTTCCCTTCCACCAATCAACTCTTCGATTCTGGAACCTTGACCCAGTACGACATGCTGATCTTCTCGTGCGAGGGGCACAAATGCGACACCATCCAAACCCCAGAAAACGTCGCGCAATTGGTCGATTTCGCGAACCGCGGCGGCCGGGTATTCCTCGATCACAACCACTACAACTGGCTCAATCACGCGGACGCGCCGATCGAAAAAGCCGCACAATTCAGCTCCAGCCCGAACGACATCCAGAGCCCGCTCGCCACCAAGATCAACACCGATGGGTTCCCCAAGGGCGCGGCGTTCGCGGAGTGGTTGTTGAACGTGAAGGCCTCCAAGACGCTGGGCGCACTGGATATCTATGCCGCCAAAACCTCGGTCCAGAGCCTGAGCCCAAACCGTTCCCAACCCTGGATCTACCGAGATGACGAGCCCAAGGGCGATTTCTATTTCACGATCAGCACGCCCGTCGCCGTCAAAGACGACGACCCGCCCCCCGAAGCCTGCGGGCGCGTCGTCTTCACTGATCTGCACGTGAGCAAGAGCGGTGGCGGTGAAGCCATGGACTTCTCCGACCAAGAGACGCCCTTCCCGGAGGGTTGCACGAGCAGCGTGCTGACCCCGCAAGAAAAGGCCCTCGAGTTCATGCTCTTCGACCTCTCTTCGTGCGTGCAGCAAGAGACCAGCGCGCCAATGACTCCGCCGATCAAGTAGACAGCGCGCGCGGGTCGCGCTGCCAGAGTTCGGAACGCAGCGTACCGCCCAGGGCCGTTTCGCTTGCCGATAGCTGGAAATTGGCCGATTTCATGGCGTTTTGGTACTCGGGCAGGTGGCTGAGCCTGAGGCCTGTGAGCAGCCCAAAAGAGAAGTACAGGAAGCGGAGCAGTAGTTTTGCAAACGGCGTCCAAATGGCGTGGCTAGGAATTGCGAAGTCGGACACCAGCCAGCGTGCATTCGGCGTGACGGCGAGCGCGATGCGAGCGATCAGATCCGTCAACTCGAGTGTCGTGAAACAGTCGAAGAGGAAGTGGCTGACCACCAGATCGTAGTTCGCGTGCGGCACGGGCCAGCTGCGCAGGTCGGCGCATTGGAGCTCGAGTGCGGCGTTCGGGGTTCGGGCGCGCACGCGGCGCTCGAGCTCTGCCAGCATCTCCGCACTGACGTCGACCGCGGTGATCTCGAGGGCTGGGTAGCGTTCGAGCAGCGCCGCCGTGAAGCGGCCGTCGCCATCGCCGAGTACGAGTGCCCGGCGTGCGCTGGCAACGCGCGGGTCGGCGAGGAAGCAGCGTCTCCGGCGCGAGAGCGCGAGCCCGAAGCTGAGCCATTCCAAGGGCGCGTAGAGCCGCGCAAGACGCCCGAAGGCGGGGGCCGGCGCGAGCGATGCGGGCGGCATCAGCCCGAGATTCTGGCGGCGAACCAGGCGAGCGGAGTGAGCAGCGCCACGTCGGCGAAGATGCGCAATGAATCGACGGACAGGCGGAGTCGCCAGCGCTCCAGCGCAGCGAGCAACAAGAACGCGCAGCCGAGGTAGGGCGCGAGTGCGATGGGCCGCCCGACGGTGTAGCGCCAGGTAGCGAGCGTTGCCGCGGCCAGGGCGCAGGCAACCAGCAGCGCGTTGAGGTGGCGAGCTGCCCAATGGGTGGACGGATGCGCGTGCACGCCCACCATGCCGCGCCCTTCCCAACGCTCGATCGCGACGCAGTTCAGCCAACACAGCATGGCGAAGAGCATGCCGGCGGGCAGCAGCTGAAACCGCAGGGCGGACGAGGCGCTGGACCACGCCGGCAAGATGCAGCCGAACGCGAAGATGAGCGCCACCGCGGCCTCCTTGGCCAAGACGCGCGCGCTGCGCTCGCGACCCGAGTGCACCCAGGCGAAGTACAGCAGCGAAGCGAGTGTGAGCGCGACGTACTGGATGAGCAATGGCGTGGGCAGACCGAGCAAACCGGTCGCGGCGCAGACGAGCGCGCCTACGCTGACCAGCGCGATCAGAGAGTGCCGTCGGCCGCGCCACCAGCTGCCATAGAAGCGATGGCGCGCGCGCAGCTCGGAATCTTCGAGCGCAGAGCGCGCATCCTGGACGCGATCGCCGACATAGCAGAGCCAGGTCGCCAGGCTCAGGAAGACGATCGGCCAGCGCGCCGCGGGGCGCGTCAGGGGGACGCCGACAACGCTCAAGAATGCTGCACACCAGGTGACGGCCACCGTTGGCGCATCGAGCGACAGCAAATGCCAGCCGCGAAGCAAGCCTGCCGCGCGTTGCGGAAACGACACGCGCTTCGCGGCCGGTTTCGGCGTTCGAGACGAGACCAGCGCTTGCACGCGGGCATCCTAGCTCACCAGGCGCGCTCATCAAGCTTGCCCCGATCGAGCCGCTGGCGACGCGCTTTCTCGCGTATTTGGGCGTGCTGTGAAGGCGGTGACTACGGGATCACTTCACCCGGGCAACCCAGGATGAAGTTGACCTTCTTGGCATCCGCGGTCTTGAGCTGATCGCACCACTGACCGAACACCTCTACGCGCTGGTAGCCAGTGCCCGTGTAGTCCCAGCCGCTCATGTGCGTCGTGTCTTTGGGCGCCTTCTGCCCGTTGATTTGAACCGCGATGTTGTCGGGGTCGGGGGGCGCGCTCTTCAAATCGAAGACGCAGCTCGAGACTTGCCCGGTGATCGCTTGCAGTGATTTGACCAACTCGTCTTTGGTGCTGGCCAAGTAGTACTTGGTCGCTGCCGGATCCGGATCGACGCGCGCCATTTGTCCGGCGACGGCCATGTCGTTCAGGGCGTTCGTGGCGGCGGTTTTGGTCGTAGCCACGCCCACCACCACGGTCTTGAAGCCGGCCGCGGCAGCGTCAGTGACGGCTTGTACGGCGAAGGTGCGTGCAGCCGTGGCGTTGCTGCCGCTTGCGGCGCAGGACGGTTCGCCGTCAGTGGCGAGCAGGATGAACTTCGGGTTCGGCTCGGTGAGCGTCTTGAGATACGCCACGGCGGCGTTGATCGCGGCGCCCGTGGGCGTGCCGTTGCCTTCGGGGGTGGTGGCCGTAATCTGTGCGGTCACGGCGCCGGCATTCATTGCCGCGATTGCGACGGGAATGGCGTTGGTGACGGAAGTGGCGCTGCACGACTGCCCTTCGCCTTCGGGGAACACTTTGAGGCCCCACGAAACCGACGCATCGGTTGCGGTCACCACCTCGTTCACGCCTGGTACGACGAGGTCCCATTTGGTCGTGCCGGGAGTGCCGCCGGTCGGCACTTCTTTCATCGAGCCTGAGCGATCGAGCACAATCAAGATTTCGGCGGGTTGACGGCTCAGCTCGAACGCTTCGTGAGCGCACTCACCGTTCATCACATCCCCCGCGTCTTGCGCGTTCCCGCCGTTGCTGACGTTCAGGCCGCTGCCGCTGCCGCCGTTCGCGGAGGGCGCATTGCCCGTGCCCGCGCCACCGCTCGAGTTGGAGCCCCCGACGCTACTCGGGCTACCACCGTTGCTGTCGACACCGCTGGCCGGTGCGCGGTCGCTCGAAGAGCAGGCCAACGAGGCCAATAGAATCGGCGAGAGCCAGAGGATGGAGGTTCGCATTATCGGTTCCCAGTAATGTGGGGGATTTGAAATTCGATCACTACGCCTGAAGATAGCTCAGAAACATGCTCTAGTATTACCGTTGGTCGACGCGATGCTCGAGCGCTGGCGGTTCAGTTTGAACACCTGCGCGGCGCTGCTCCTCGCACTGTTCACTACATGTCGGTCGGGCGCTCAAGAGCTCGGCCCCACCTTGCTCTCATACCGCGTGCCCGACAGTTGCCCTTCGGTGGCAGACTTTCAGCGCAGTGTGCAGCGCCGCTCGGCACGCGTGCGCTTCGTCGAGCAAGGCGCGCACGATCGAGAATTGTCGATCGTCATGCGCAAAGACGGCGACTTTACGCACGGCGAGCTGCGCCTGACCGAACGCGACGGCAGTTTGCGCCAGCGCAGCGTACGCTTCACGACTTGCGCGGAAGCCGTGGAGGGCATGGCGCTGATCGCGGTCGTCTCGCTCGATCCTCAGGCGTTGCTCGAACCGGAGAAAGCGCACCCGCCGGCCGCGGTTCCCGCCACGGCAAGCAGCAGTGTCGCCGTCAAATTACCGCCTAAGGAGACGAAGCCAATCACGGTTCCCGCACCGTCGTCTTCGGCACCGTCGTCGAAGGCCGGGTTTGCGCTGGGTGGCGAGGTCAACCTCGTACCAAGCGCGCTGCCCGCGACGGCGTTCGGCGGGTCGTTGTTCGCGGACCTCGCTTCAGGCTCGGAGTCGCGCTGGGCACCGTTGTTCCGGATCGCGATCAGTCACGTCGAGCGCCGCGGGCTGTCGTCTGGTGCGGGCGCGGAAGCGAACTTCACGCTCACGCTGGCCACTTTGTCTGCCTGCCCGTTGCGCCTGGGGGCGGGCTTCTTGGAGTTGCGTCCGTGCGCGTTCGTCAGCGGGGGGGCGCTCCACGCTTGGGGCTCGCAGACCACGAACCCACAGCAGCGCACTCGGCCGTATGGCGCGCTGGGGGGCTCATTCTTGCTCTTTGCGCGAGTGACGCAGCGTGTTGACATCATTGCCGATATTGCCCTGGGCGGGACCTTGATCCGGGACAGCTTTGGGTTCGATCAGGATCAGCCCTGGCAAACACCTGGGCTCTATCTTTCGAGCGGGGTCGGAGCTCGTTTCGGCTTTCCGTGATCGAAATCTTGCGCCGCAGCATTACGGCTCGAGTGCATGAGCGGTATCCTTCAATTCGTGGTCTCGAATCCGCCGGAGCCGATGCGCGGTGAGGCTTCAAAAGCGCGCCTCGAGCGGATGTTCAATGAGCACCACGACTTCATTTGGCGGCTGCTGCGCCGGCTCGGCTTGAGCACCGGCGGGGCGGACGACGCTGCACAACACGTATTTTTGGTGGCAGCGGAACGCGTGGACGACATCAAGCTCGGCAGCGAGCGCTCGTTTCTATTCGGCACTGCGCTGCGCGTGGCTCGTTCGCAGAACCGCTCCGACCGGCGTTGGGTGCTGGAAGAAGACATGGACTTTCGGCGATCGGAAGCCGGGCGCCCCGAAGAGCTCCTCGATCATCGGCGCGCGATTGATCTGATGGGTCGCATCCTCGACGGCATGACCCTCGATCTGCGCACCGTGTTCGTGCTCTCCGAATTGGAGGGGATGACCATGCCGGAAGTGGCGGCGCTCGTCGAAATCCCAGTCGGGACCGCGTCGTCGCGCCTACGCCGCGCTCGGGAAGCTTTCCGAGCTGCCGTCGCCGAACTCGAATCTCAGCTGAAATCTGGACCGAAAACGTCATGAGCGATCTCAAATTGCTGCCGCCCGATCAGCCGACCCCGTTGGAGCAGCGCTTGCTCGATGCGGTGGCGAATGAAGCTCCGTCTGCCGAGCAGCGCCAGCGCGTGCGACTGGCGCTCGGCTTACCCGCGCTCGCCGTCAGCACCGCGCCCGCGCCCGTGCCGGTGGCTCCCGTCGGACGCCGCGCACTGCTGCTGAAATTGGGCGGCGGTTTGGTGATCGTTTCCGCGGCGATGGTCGCGCTGTTCTTCGGCATGGGCCGCAAGTCGAACGCGGACAATGCGCCGACAGTGCCGCTCGTCACGCAGCCGATCGCCAGCGCCGCGCCGCCCGTTGTTTCCGCCGCGCCTGCTACCCCCGAACCGGCGTCAAGCGCTGCGCCGCCGACTCGCGAGGAGAGCGCGCCGCCGACTCGCGAGGAGAGCGCGCCGAGCAAGCGAGCGGGCAGGGCCGTCGCGCTGGAGAGCGGCGCGGATCTCAGCGAGCAGTTGCGCCTGATCGACGCGGCTCGCTCTGCAGTCGCCGCAGGCAATGCCTCGGCGGCGTCTGCCGCGCTCAGCACGTATCGCACGCGCTTCCCGCGCGGTCCGTTCGGTCAAGAAGCCGCGGTGCTACAGATTCAGACGCTCGATCTGCAGGGCAACCATGCGCAGGCCGCCGCCCAAGCGCGCAGCTTCCTGGCGCGCCACCCGAACAGTCCGCACGTGAGCGTCGTGCAGCGCATCGCGAATCGCTGAAGAGCCACGCCGGGGCGACTCAACCGGGGACAATTTCCCCACATTCGTGGCGATACCTTCAGAAAGCCGCTTTCCATACCCGTGGCGTGGCGAGTGTCCGCACCAAACATTTAAATTTTGGCGCGGCTTGGTTCCAGTCGCGGAGGAATGAGCTACGCTCCTCCGCGTGTGCTCCCGTCGAGCCACGGAGAATATTGATGAAGCAGTGCTTTGCGTGTGCGTCCGTCTTGCTCTTGGCGATTGGCTGTTCGAACAGCGACCCGAAGTCAAATCCGGGACCCCCCGGTAGTAGCGGCGGCAGCGCGGGCTCACCCGCCGCGCAAGGCGGCGGCGGTAGCTCGAACGTGGCGGGTGGAGGCGCATCGGGCGGCAGCGCTCCCGTAGCCGGCTCGAGCAATGGCGGTAGCGGCGGTAGCGTCATCAGTGTTGGCGGCGCGGGCAGCGGCGGATCCGTGAGCAGTGCGGGCTCCGCAGGGACCCCAGGCGGCGCAGGCAGTGCGGGCTCCGCTGGCGCAACCGGCAATGGCGCCTACAAGTGCCCCTCCGGCACGTTCGCGGCGTTCACCGCGGGCGGCGCGGCGACCAAAGTCGCGGGCACACCGCCCGCTGACGCGTTCAACAAAGACGCTTGGACGAACGTCGAAGGCCCGGTCTGGATCGGGGACTCGCTGTACTTCTCGGAAATGACCAACAGCAACATGATGCCGCCCTCGCGCATCTTGAAGATCGCGCCTGGCGGCGCGGTCTCGGTCTTTGCCGCCGACGCAGGCAGCAACGGCTTGGCGGTCGACGGCAGCGGCAACCTGATCGCCGCGGTGCACAAGGACGGATCGATCTCGCAGATCTCGTTGACCGGAGGAGCTGCCACGCCGCTCGTCAGCATGTACATGGGCAAACGCTTCACGTCGCCCAATGATTTGGCGATCCGCAGCGATGGCACGATCTACTTCTCCGATCCCAGCTACCAAAACAGCGCCAACCCGCAGATGGGCGAGCGCCTGTATCGCGTCACGCCGGGGCCCACGCGCACCGTGAGCGTCGTGACGGGCACGCCCAACCCGCCCAACGGGGTCACGCTCTCGCCCGACGAAAAGACGCTGTACGTGACCGCGAGCAACAACGGCTTCAAGAAATTCGCGGTGATGGCCGACGGTTCCCTGGACGGCGGTGCGGACTTCGTGACCGGCGCTGGTGGTGACGGCATGGCCGTCAATTGCGCGGGTGAAGTGTTCGTCACCGGCGGCAACAACACGGTCCGCGTCTACTCGGCCGCGGGCGCTGCGCTCGGAACCATCACCGCCACCGGCGCCGGTACCACGACCAACGTCGCCTTCGGTGGCACCGATCACAAGACGCTGTACATCACCGCCCAGGGCACGGAAGGCCAACGCGGCGTGTACTCGATCGCTCTGCCCGTCCCTGGCTTCCCGTACTAGGGGTCTGTTCCGAATTCGCGTGCTCCCGTAAACGTGCCCGTGCCCGTCTCACGATTCGTCAAATCTTTTTCGACGAAGCAGGGACATCCCGTGAGCGGGCGCTCGCGATCCCGCATCGCAGCTCACGGTGCGTGGTGCTCCCGCATTGACGGCTCCCAGAGTTGAACCGCCAAAACGCCAAAACGCCAGAAGAAGAGAGCAAGAAGGATGGGGGGCGCGATGTAGAGCGCGGTGAGGGGCGTTCACGACTCTGCCGTTTCTGCGGCCAATGTCCCCACTTTAGCTAGCTCAGGGTGGGTCAGCTCTATCCGAACGCCGAGTCACTGCGCGACGGCGCCGAGCGCTCTGCACCGCGGCTTCCATACGAGATTTGCCAAAACACTGCCGCGCATACCGTTGATTGTGAGCTCGGCAGCGCAGCCGAAGATTCTCGATCGTGCACTCGCCGCCCACCGACCAAGGCTCGACGTGGTCGAGCTCGAGGCACCGCCGCGCGCTGCACCGCCGCCCGTCCGCCGATACATAGCTACACTGCT